>Ga0209410_1000031_pt1 | contig 52311 bp, 64 predicted proteins | sample Mar14436cmmetaG_FD_184135 | JGI IMG/M metagenome (GOLD analysis project Ga0209410, IMG submission 184135) | Marine hydrothermal vent microbial communities from Guaymas Basin, Gulf of California to study Microbial Dark Matter (Phase II) - Marker... ... | reverse complement strand
TTTCTTAAAGGCAAAATTGTTTTAACGGGATGTCCAAAGTTTGGTGAGGTTCAATACTATTTCGAGAAATTGATTGAAATTTTCGGGAACTTTAATTTGAAGAGCATAGAGGTTGTCCGCATGGAAGTTCCGTGTTGTTCTGGGCTCTTGTACATGGTTAAGGAAGCTTTGAAAGAAGTTGGTAAAAATATGGATGTTAAAGAAACTGTTATTGGAATTAAGGGAGAGGTTCTCTCATCTATTAATAAATAAGTTTGGAGGTGAATAAGATTGATGAAGCAATGTCCTGGTGTTAGAAATTTAATTAGACCTCAAATAATAGTACGTACATGTCCAGTTTGCGGTGAAGAAGTAGAATTTTTTGATTATGAAATCGAACAGAAATGCCCTAATTGCGGTACCTTGATACGTAGAAAAGCTAAACCTTCTTGTGTTACTTGGTGCAATTATGCGGACAAGTGCATAGATGATCTTGAAGCAAAAGGATTAATTTCAAAGGAAACTGCTGCAGAACTTAGAAAAATTGCTAAAAAACCTAGTCTCACACGATAAATAAGTTGAAATGAAATGCTTTAACTGATTAATAATGAGTTCTTTAAACTAAGTTAGAAAGTTAGGGAAGATGCGATGTTGAAGTTAAAATTTACTTTAATATTTTTCCGGTTTCAATGTACCATAAGTATAGATCTAATTCAGCTAAATTTAATTTCAATCTTTTTCCAATTTCTTTCAGTAGATTTTCAATTTCAAGGTACTTCTTTTTAGTTAGTGTTTTTGGTTTTTCGATTAGCTTATGTTTTGCTAATGTATCGATTATGTGGAAGTCTATGATGGCAAAATTAGTGAAACCTATATTTCTAAGGAAATGGCTTGCTTCTTTGTATCCAATCCCCTTTATGTTCTTAACTAGCCATTCTCTCAACTTGCTTCCGTCATCAAAAGAATTAATGATATCTTTTAGCGAATCCTTATATTTTCTTGCCTCTACGATGTATTTTGCTCTAGTATTAGGATATCTGTAACCAAGTTCCTTCAACTTTCTCGCTAATTGATGTTCTGGAAGAGTTAAAAACCCGTCATCTATTTCTTCTTGGATTTTTATGCTTTTTTCAGCGTTAAAATTTGCAGTTAAAATACAGAAACAGAGTTCTTTAAATAGTTCATTGCTTGTTTTTTTACCCTTTTCTTTAAACTCTTTGATACGAGCATCAACTAAGTTTTTTATCTCACTATTTTTCAATTTTTCAAGGGACTTTAATAATTCCTCAACTTTGCACCTTTTCATCAACGTTTCCCCGATATTTAAGTTGATTTTACTGTAAATTTGACAGCGGTTCCTTCATTTTTCTCTAATATTTCTACAATCTCGGTTTTTAGTCCAAAGTCCTCAAGTAAAATTTTAAGGTCATCAAAATAGTCATAGAATCCGCAGGTACGGCAAAAAGAACCTATGAATTCTATTTTAAAAACTTTTTGTTTAACGAGATTAGTTTTGCTGTAACTTCAGGAGACCTACATTTGTTATATTCTTCGATTGCTCTTTCAATTGCTTTTCTTATTTGCTGTTTTTCCAAGGGATTTAACCCCATAATTAGCTTGTAAACCTAAGATTGTAATTGCTGCAAAATAAAAGTAAGAGGGAAGATAATAAATTATTGTTTTCCTATAGTTTTTTGTAGCAGAAACACCAGCCGAAACATTCGTATTGTTTAACTCTTTCTTTTGCTGTTTGTTCGTCGGTTGCGGATAGTATTATTACTTTGTCGCCTATTAGTTCGTTGTTAGACCAGTTTGCTGGCATAGCAACACCCTTTTTATCTGATATTTACAGTGCTTTCATCATTCGTAATATTTCGTCCATGTTTCTTCTACTTGGAAGTTATAATTTTCTGTAATTTGATTTCATCACGTATTGGAATATGTCCAATACCCAGAATAGCTTCTCCGTGTTTTTTCAGCAGTAGCATTTGGTACTACTTCAAATATTCGAAGTCCCATTAGTTGGTAGAAGGCTAAAGCTGGCAGATCATCATTAGAGGTTGAAACCAATAACCTATCCTTTAAAGATTCTCTAGACCTTTTTCTAATGAAAATAAAAATTGTTTGTGTTGTTATTCTATTGTTGCTTTCTTGAATGTCTGTGTTGCAAGTGTTATCAGGATGGTAGATAAAATCAATAGTAGGAATACGTCGGTTATTAAGTTAAGGCTTCCGCTTCCGGTGAGCAGTATTCGAGCAGCGTCGACACCATATGTTAAGGGATTGATGTATGCCAGGTATTTCATCCATGTTGGCATTGTATCTATGGGGTAAAATGCTCCGCTTAGAAATAGTGTTGGCATTGAAATCATGTTTACTATGAGTTGAAATCCTTCTTGGCTGCGCATTTTCGTTGCAATGATTGTTCCAATGCTTGTGAAGGACAGTGATGTTAGAAAAGCTGCTAAAATGACAATTGGTAGATTTATGATTTTTAATGTTGGTGTTAGAGGATAAGCTATGCAGAATATTATTATTCCTTGAATCACTGCTACTGTGGAATCACCTAACATTCTTCCAAGTATACTTGCCCTCCTAGAAACTGGCGCAACCAGTATTTCTTTAAGGTAGCCGAATTCTTTATCCCATATCACTGAGATACCTGACATATATGAGAACATGAAAATTGACATCATAATGACCCCGGGAATCAGAAATGTAAGGTAGTCTAGTCCTCCGAAGAGAATTTTTACCCCTCCTATTTTGAATGCTGATGCCCATCCAAGTCCAAAGAAAATCATCCAGAAAACTGGTTGAATTATCATTGCCGCTACTCTTGACTTTGCTCTCCAAAATCTTTTAACCTGTCTATACCACATTGCGTGTAACGCGTTCAAGTTTCTATTCATCTCATTCTTCGCCTCCTCATAAACATAGTTCTTCTTACGAAGTCTGTGAAAGAACCTTCCTCTTCTCTTAGTTTTCTACCAGTTAGTTGCAGGAAAACGTCGTCAAGTGTGGGTCTACTATACTTTATTTCAAGTATTTTAACACCGTTTGACTGAGCTACATCAAAAATTAAAGGAATTTTCTCAGGGGCATTTTCCACGGTTATCGCTAAGGTGTTTGTGTTTATGATTTTAGTTTTCTCGCTTACGTTGTCTTTAATCACTTCCATGAACCTTTTGATATTATGGTTTTCTTTTGAAATCGTGACGTAAATGATATCTCCTCTGATCATTTTTTTGAGCTGTTCTGGAGTGCCTATTGCAATGATTTTTCCATGGTCTATTATTGCTATTCTATCACACAGTTTTTCCGCTTCATCCATGTAGTGGGTGGTAAGCAGTATAGTCATGTTTTTCTCCTTTTTCGTTTTTCTAATGTAATCCCAGATATGTGCTCTGGTTTGTGGGTCTAATCCGAGTGTTGGCTCATCTAAGAAAAGTATTTCTGGTGTGTGAAGAAGCCCTCTAGCAATTTCAAGTCTTCTTATCATCCCACCACTATACTTCCTTAGCTCTACATTTGCCCATTTTTCAAGTTCCACGAACTCTAAAAGTTCCTTGATTCTTCTTTTGAGTTCTTTTTCAGGTATGTTGTAGAGTTTTCCGTGAAGCCACATGTTTTCATATCCAGTTAAATTTCTATCCACTGTCATATCTTGAAAAACTACTCCTATACGTTCACGTATTTTTTCTGGTTCTCTTCTAATATCAAACCCAGAAACGTACGCTGTGCCCTCTGTAGGTTTCAAAAGAGTTATTAACATGTTTATTGTTGTGGTTTTACCAGCTCCATTTGGACCGAGCAGACCAAATATTTCTCCACTCTTAACTTTAAAGTTAATGTGATCAACAGCAACAAGCCCGTTAAACTTTTTGGTTAAACCTTGTGTTACAATGGCTTCCTTCATTTCGCTTCACCCAATATTTTGCCTAAAATTTTGTAGAACTCTTTTAGGAGTTCCATTTTATGTTTTAAGAGTTCTTCCCCTTCTTCTGTTATGTAATAGATTTTACGTGCTGGACCTTTTTCTCGCATTTCCCATTTGAAAGTTAGAAAGCCGTCTTTCTCAAGTTTTTTAAGCGCAAAATAGATGACAGGTCTTGATACTTCTCTTTCCAATATTTTAGATGCTTCTTCTGCGATTTGATATCCATGCATAGGCTTTTCCGAAAGTACTTTCAATATAATTGCCGCCATGAGAAAAGGAGGAACCATCCCGCCTATTTTGCGTCTTTCCATTTTACGCCAAATCATTATTATCTTCCTCAATATAGATAATTAATTTACCTATGTAACAATTTAATCTATATATTATCCTTCACTATTTAAAGCTTGCGTCTTGATGGCTTAATGATGCTTGAGGCTTTTCTTTCTCTTATTTAGAATGTGAAAAACCAGGCAATAGTTGTTTGCATGAAAACGCTGGCATTGAGGTCCTAAGACGTTTATCAATCGTCACGTTCATTATTTAACCTAGCAAGTCTCAGAATGAAAATATGTGTTAATGTTTAGGATAATGATGTCTCTTTGCTGGTGTTTTTCCTCTTAGATGAAAATGGTCATAATTTGTGTTGAGCTGTTTTAGCGAATGCTTAAAATATTTTTTATTTGCATTTTATAACATGTTGCTTGAGAGGAGATTTGTAAGTACTATAGATGTGTGGTGTATTTTATGAGCGAAACATACTTAAAAGGCTACGAATTGGCAGAGGCAAGGCTACGTGACTTAGTTACTGCAAATAAGTGGAGTAGATTTGGCATAATTTCCTACGATTATGAACTTTTTACAAATGAAACTTTACTTTATCCTGAACAAGTATGTATGGCGTTTTCGAAAGTTGCACATAAAACTCTAGGTAAAAATGTTCTTTTGGTTATAAATTTGAATAGGAAAGGGAAACTTTCTCTAAATAATCCGGAAACATTCGATATGCTACTTAAACTTGTCAACAAGAAGCTACCTGAAGCAAACACTATGTATTTCGGTGTTAGAGAAGACCTTAATGTGGAGAGATTACTGGCGAGTATGGAATCGGTTAAAGAAGCTGCTGATATTGTTGCTGAAGCTCTTGCAGCTATATCTGAAAAAGTCAGGAAAATTAAACCGGAAAAACTGAAAAATATGAATGTCGAAGATTTCAGCAATTTTTTAGTGAAAATTATGGGTCCTCCATCAACCCTTAAGGACATGTCGATGAGGCTTCAAAAAGGAATAGAGAAGAGGGGGGGAGCAACTAAGTTTATTGCTAGTATGGCAAGCGTAACTAGGCTCATAGAATATCTTTTAACAGGTGCTAAAGGTTTCTTCATCGTAATAAAGCAACATGCCTTCGATAAGGAATTCAAAGAAAAACTCAAGGAAAAGGAAGAAGAAGCAAAAAGCCTATATTCTTATGATGTCATAGGGAAAATGCTTGCTGATGAAGAGGAAACTCCTTTCAGGGAGGGGGTCAATGTAGTTTTTACTGATTGCTTTGGTAGAAATTATGGTTTTTTGATACCTGTGATTATACAAGAGTTTTTACGTACTTTTAATGAAGGAATCATAGTCTTAGATGACTTACCGCAGCCAGATGTGTATTCGAAGGTTATTCAATGGATTGTTAATAGACCAGATGAGGTTGAAGGCTGTAAACTCGCGTTGTTCGTACCCTCTGCTTATCTTCCAACCGTAGAAGAATGTGTTGACTCGGTTAGAAAGATGGTTTCGGAAAAATGCATCGTATTTGATATGAATTCGGATTTCTTCCATACTCTTCATGAAAGGGCAAGCGCTACAGTTCATGCATGGCTTTACGAAAAGTTTTTTGAAATGGAAGAAAAGAGAAGAGAAGGCGAATGTTACTTTATTCATCATGATGCTTTTGAGGAAGTTAACTGGGAGGTAATATCGTTGCGGAAAGGAAAAATCGAGAGACTTCGTGGCATATTTAGAAGGATCTTTTAGGCACTAGTTGAAACATTTCTATCTTCCAAAAAGTTTTCTCTTAATTTTGGTTAGCAATGAAGGACGAACAAACCTCCATTTAACCGGTGATGTGGAATTATAGAAAACAAATGCTATATCACCTTTTTCTCCTAGTTCTTTTATTTTATAAAGATGTTTTACAACCCAAGCTTCTTCTGTTGCAGGTCTTCTTCTAAAGAGGATTCTCATAAATTTTGAGCTTAAATCAAAAAATATCGCCTTTTCACTGATTAATTTTTCGAAGAAACCGTTAAATCTTTCAGAGAATTCCCCCATTGTTGGAGCTATAGCTCCTAAAGATATTTCACGGTTTTCAACTTTATTTATAAGCCATTTTAGGAAGAAATCATATCGATCCATGAACGTTATTGAATCGAAAAGTAACGCAACTTCCTTGACATCTGTAAGCAGGTTTTCCAATAATATAGGGATAAATGTATTATGAAGATTTCTAAAACCATCACTAATGATTACTAAAAGATTTTCTTCCTCTAGTTTTCTCTTTGCTTCATCTAAATTTGATTCGCCAACAATTTTCGACAAAGCCTCCTTATTAAAGAATTTCTCAATATTTTCCTTCCATTGTTTCGCGAATTTTCGATATTCCTCGCTTTCCATTTTTCCTACTATTCTCACAAACTTGAAAGCATATGCTAAACCTTTACCCATTGCAGCACCTGGATTAAAAATTAAGGTGAGAGAGGAAATAACGTGGCTTCCAATTCTTTCTACAGACACTGACGATAATTCTTTTTTAAGTTCCTCTTTGAGTGTCGGAGGACGCATAAAATCTATTATGAAACTTGATAAACTCTCTAAATTATTGATTTGCGAAAGTCTTCTTTCATCCATTTCTCTGTGTATTGGGAGATTCGCTTTCAAAGCTAACGGAAAGAAGTTTGACTCAATAATGTTCCTTAAATCTAATTTCAATTGTGGAACTTCAAGAGCTTCTCTTATATTTTCGAAATCACTACCGAAAAAGTATACAAGGTTGCTAAACCTTCTTTGCGCAAAGAAGTTACGATACCACTCTGGAATAGAACTTATGGAATAAGAATGTTCACGCGTAGAATCCAATAAAAGTATTGTTTTTATACGTCTCTTGTAGAGAGAAAGAGCAATGGAGAATAGGAAAAACTCTGGGACAACTATCCATTTTTCTGATTCCACCGGGCCTTCATCGTAAAGAAATGTACTTAAATATTTCCATGTTAAATCCTTTTTTACTACGTCTTCCATTGTCAACGAAACGGCATCAAACCCTTGCTGCAACCTCTTATATACATCCAACGACATAGCCATTCACGTAGAAATTCTATGTTATAAAAGAGAAACTAAGTTCTTAAAAACGTTTCAGAAGAAAACGTTCCATCAAGACATACAGATACCTAAATTTTAGTAGCTTACCTAGATGGCACATGGGAATCACCAGACAACCTAGATAGTATTTACGATCTATATCACGGTGCAGATGCATATGTGGAATGAGATTGGTGTTGCCTCACCATAAATGAACACGAGGCTTTAGCAATATTTATTGGATAGAAAGCATGTTGAAAAAAGAAGAAATAAATTTCTGACATATTATAATTTCTTAAGTTTAGTTTGTCAAACACAAAAGGTGTTTAGAATGGTTAAGGTTGAAAAATTGGGAGACGGGGCATATAGGATTCCTGGGAGAACTGTTATTGGCATAGTTCGTTTGGATAAGGATTGTTATTTGATTGATACTGGTTTAGATGATGACCAGGGACGTAAAGCTTTAAATGCTGTTAAGTCTCTGAACTGCGAGTTAAAAGCTGTGATAAATACTCATTCTCATGCAGATCACATCGGTGGAAACAGTTTTGTGGAGAAACGCACTAACGTAGATATCTTTGGTCCTTTGGAGGAAGTTCCATATATTAGGGACCCTAAATTGGAGCCTGTTATGCTTTATGGTGGAAACCCTGTTCCAGAACTGCTTTCAAAATTTTTCATGGCCAAACCTAGCAATGCAAAACCAGTTGAAGATACATCTTTACCTTTAAAGCTAGTTGATCTACGTGGTCATTCACCTGGAATGATAGGGATTCAAACCGATCAAGTGTTTTTTGTTGCAGATGCTTACACTAGCATTGATCTTTTGAGAAAACATGTTATCCCCTATACATATGATCCTGAATTAGCATTAAAAACCTTGGAATCCCTATTAGATACAAAAGGGTTGCTTTATGTGCCTTTTCACGGCGAGCCGAGCACAAAACCTGAGGAAGAAATAGAGGCTAATATATCAGCCATCCAGAGAACAAAAGAAACACTACTCGAAGTTTTAAATAACGACTTAAGCACCTGTGAGCTTATCTCTAAAGTTTTATCCCAGCTAAATGTCAAAATAGTTAATACAGCTCTCTACTTTCTTTACGAATCCATGTTAAAAGGTTACTTAGCTTGGCTTAAGCGGGACGGTCTAATAACTTCCAAGGTTGAATCAAATAAAATAATTTGGATGAAAATTAAGGCTTAAACCAATCAATAAAACACTGATTACGTCTACGTATTAAGCTTCTAAATCTTCTTTTGTCGTTTCAAAGCCAGACCTAGGTTTAAGAGCCCACTCCAAATACGGGGCAAATGGGTAACGCGACGCCTCTGCTTTATGTGTCTCTGCCAGTCCATTTAACAAATCGTCAACAATGTTGGGGTTAAATGCAACTATTAGTTGAGTTAGGCAAATCAATCTGGATGCCAAATAAAACTCAGAATTGTAGAGCTTTTATTTTAACATCAGAGCTTAATTTTAAATTTAGTTTTGATTAGCTTCTTTATTGCGTTTACAATTTCCTCTGCTTTTTTAATGTATTGTTCGCTGTCCTTTCTTGTGTAAAACACTATTATAGCGTAATCGCTTGTTTCTCTTGCCTCAAATAGCTCATTAAGATAGCGGCCAACATTCACAGGAAGTAGGTCTTCTTTTATTACTTTTAACCCGAACATAGTGATAACCCCACGGTGAGTCCTAGGTGAACTGCCTAGGAGATATAGGATAGCCCTAGCGGCTAGAAAAGCTGCATAGTAAGCTCTACTTATGGCGTCATCAAATTTTTCATTTTCTAGGAGAATTTTGGCACTTTCAAGTTTTTCTTCGCTTCTAAAAATAAGTTGCTTTACTATTTCAATTAACTCTTCCTTTTTTTCCAAAGTATTTTTCCCTCTTGCTTAATGTTTTTGTAAAGAGGATCTAAATTATTTTTAAGTTCCTTAGGTGTTACATATATAGCAGTAATCATGACGCTTGTTTTTGCATATATTTTTCCTCTAAATTCCGAAAAAAGTTTTTGTGTTTTTTGTTTGTTCTTCGTAACTATAAGAAGATCTATGTCGCTTAAAGGGGAAAAGTCGCCTCGTGCCACCGAGCCAAAAAGTATTATTTCAACTACATTTTTATCGATTTTAGGATATTCTCTAATAATCTTTCTAATTATCTTATCCTTGTAGAGTAAAAGCAAGAAACGCACCTCTATCACTACTCAAATATATAAACATTAATATTTTAAGTTTCATACACAGAAACGCACCTAACTTCGATGATAATAAATGATAAGAGGATATAATATATTAAAATTGTTAAGTTAAGAATAAATGAATGGTTGTAATAATAAACAGAATGATTATTTTAAGAATCTTCCATCATCTTTTGTAATGTGAAGCTTTTTTACTCTTTTTTCGAGCCATCCTATTTTTTCTACATTGCGTACATCAAATTCTGGGACATAAGGCTTAATATCAAGAAGGGGAGTCCCATCTATAATGTCTACATCTTGAATATGCAATATATTCCCCTTAATCTCTATGAGGCGGACAATTGATACGCCAATTGGGTTTGGGCGGCTTGGTGCTCGAGTAGCGAAAACTCCACGAAGCTTATTGTCCATGTATGGCTTTACTTTTAAAGTTCCTCTCCTAGCTAAATGAAAATGGTATATTAAGATTATATGTGAAAAGCCTTCAAGATCTTTCAGCCCTTCTACGTACTCGGGGAATATTTCAACGGTTCCTTTAACGCCTTGAGCGCCTGCTGGTTGTATAGGAGTTCCTTTTGGTTCTTTAAATGGAGAATGAATAATTCCTATCGGCTTATACTTTATTTCGCTCATCATGTTACCCTTCTCCAAGAAATTTATCTGAAACTCTATTCCATTAAAGTTTCATTTTTACAAGTATAAAATCTGTTAAACTAAGTTTTTAGACTTATTTTAACCTTTCTTCTCTTCTCACTCTTAATAATAAATTTTACTGTGATTTTTACATTTAATGATAAAAAGAGAAAAAGGGTTAAGAGTTACATTAGAGAACTGTTTATCGAGGTCTTCGCGGGTAATACCATGTTGGTGGTATTAGCATGTATCTTGGAACTAGATGTATTGCTTGTCGCGGGCATGAACGGGCGCATAAGCCGCATCCCATGCAGATCATCCAGTTTACTCTTGCTTTTCCTTCTATTACTTTTATAGCTCCGGTTGGGCAGTATCTTTCACATGTTTTACAGCCAATGCATTTGTTTTTATTAACATAGGCTACAAAAAACACTTACGTCTCTCCTAACAACTTTAAATGTACATATTCGCTTATATTCGGGTTAAATTTTGTTTTGGCGATTTATTTTTTCAGTTCCTCTATGCGTTTTCTAATTTCATTTAGTTGCTGTTCTAGGAACTTTGCTTGTTCTTCTAACATCTTTATTTCTTCTTCCTTTGAGAGTCCTGGAGGAGCCATGTATCCTGGCGCGTAAGGCGTTGTTGGGTAAATGCTTATCCACCAAGGCATCCATGGATAGAACCAGGGCCAAGGCCAATATCTGTATGTGTATCTGAACCAGTTTATTATGTATGGGAGTAGGAACCATCCGAATGGTCCCATTCCGAACGGCATTGTGATCACCATGGTTCATTGTTTCACTAATATTGTGCAATAGCACAAAATATATTTTTCGATTTACTACTTCGTGTAGCAGATTTAGGGAACGCTAAAAACAAAATATGAAAAACAGTTGTATTTCATATTTCTATAGTTTTTCCAACTCCTGCATCAATATAATTATCACCAAATGCTTCTTTAAACATGTTTCTCGCAAGGTCTCCGCTACAGTGGCATGGAGCAACCATTTCTACACCTAAATCTTTAAGTTGTTCAATAATAGATGAAATTTCTTTTTCAGATGCTCCTATTAAATGAAAGCCTCCGATAAGAAGATACACATTAGTATTGGTTAGCTGTTCGACTGTTTCAACAATTTTTACAAGGCCTGGATGAGCGCAACCCGTAACAATTACAAGGCCTTTTGACGTGTTTACTAGGAGGGATTGTTCCTTAATGGTTGTTCCCAGTTCCCCTGTGGTAGCTACACCTTCACAGATAACAGTTGCATTTTTAATTTCAACAAGTTCACATCCATAGCTTCTTATCTCATTTTTAAAAGAGCTTGGAAAACTAGATGGCACATAGACCTTAACATGATTATTTAAACTGAGAATACCGGTTAATCCTCCTACATGATCTCCATGTATATGAGAAAGAACTATTATTTGAATTTCCCCTACACTGATATTCAACACATTCATATTATAAAGCAAGGTTTCAGGATCTCCACCAGTATCAAAAAGGATGGTAGTCCCGCTTGCATTAATGAAACAGCTGAATCCCCAAGCAGTTTTCAATCGTTCATCAAAAGGATAGTTATCATAAGGCACTGTCAACTTAACATGTTTTGCAATCCCTATGTTTAGCGTCTTTGTAACTTTGAACGTTTCTTTTTCACTTTTCCATGTACTGTAAACAACAAAAGACACGTAAGAAGTAAAAGCAATAATTATGATGATTAAAACTACTTTTAAATATTTGACGCAATCTTTCATGCGTCCTCATCTTCTATTCTAATCTAATTATTAAAATGCCATGATGACTATTAAATAATTTGTATCTGAAATTTTAATTGTTTGTTGTTAAACTTTTAGTTTTTCTAATATTTGTTTGCTTATATTCTGCTGTTATTAGAATACATTTAAACGTGTTTACGTTGTTTAGCTTAAATCCGTATGGTTGATAGCTCTTTAAAATATTATTTCGCTTCAGCATTTGGGTGGTGTAAGTGTTTGAACTGCGGAATTTTGCGTCGGAAAGAGGAGAGTCTCTTGTTCTCATAAGGTATATTGCTGCATTCTCCGTGAAACTCGTCGGATAAGTGTCATTTCTAAACTCTATTCTAAGTTTTAACCTATCTCCAGACGTATCGATTTCATAGATTCCACATAGAACTCTAACCCCGTTTGGGCCTCCGTAATCAAATATAATTTTTATTCGATGAGGTGTAACGTTGGTGTCGACTTCATATGTAGCGTCCCAAGTATCAAAGTACCAGATATTTAGGAAATCTGCATATACAGCATGAAAAACTTCGCCGAAATATTTTGTATTTCTATGAATGAAGGTTAGAATTTCAGGGTACCCATTAGGTTCCCAGTAACCATTATATACCCAAACCCCTGCAATATCATCTTCACTCATTCTCTCTGGAAATATTGGATTTACCAGATTATGTTCAGCTTTGGTCATAAAGGGAACAAATTCTCCTCGAAGAAACGGTTGCAGCATTGTCTCATTAAATTTCTGGTATATTGCATCTCTTTCTGCTTTGCTTATATAGTCAAAAGGTGGAACCATACTTCCATTTTTATATTCACGATACCTCGTAAATAAGGTTCCCGTATCATTGTTAAAGTCGACAACGCCCCAATCTATTAAATATACCTCTCTTTCTTCATAATATCTAGCATAGCCAATAATTTCACCTTTCTCCACGGTATCATTTACACTTACAAGCACTTCTCCAAAGTGGTCCCACCATGTCGCAATTGTATAGTTATGAAATATTATGAGTTTAATATCATCTTTATGTCGTTCTTCGATTTCAACAACAATTCCATAGTCTGGTGCATAAATTGGAGCCTTCTTAGTAAAAATGAAACTCGTATGATCAAATCCTTCAGGGTGATTACCTCCATGCACGCCCCATGGACCTATTGGTCCAAGAGATGGATCGTCAGCCAAATCTTCTATATTTATGGGTAAAGATAGATTAGCGGTTCTATTTAGACGAGGATCGGTAAAAAACCATGGAATTTCTTCTTGAGCCCTCTCTGGAGGAGAATACTCTTCTTTGAAAATTAGCTTTTTTATCCATGGTGGAGGAGGAACGATTATGAGAACAAGTGCAATAATTAGAATGACAAGCACTATGGTGAGAGTTTTTGTTTTCAAAGTACTCTCACCGTGGATTAATTTTAATTAAAATTAATTTATTTACATTTTAAGTTGCTTAAAACTTAGGTTATACCCCGAATATTATCTTTAATTGCAGTAATGCACCACTATGCATTTAACATTTTCCCCACGACAGCCCATAAAGCAATATCAATAAGCATCAACTAGATTCTAAATATGAGCTGGTTCTAAATCAAAGTACTCTAATCAAACACATATGGTTCACAAACAGCTAAACAAAAATTTTTAAACCTATTTTTGATCGACTTTATCTTTAAAATGTATAGATTTCATAATATTACTTTATGAGTTTCGATGAAGTGAGAAGGTACTATGATTTAATGGCTGAGGAAGAGTGGCGAAGGCTCTTTAAGGATGCGTATCATCAACTTGAATTTATTGTTACAATGCATTATCTTGGAAAATATCTTCCTAAAAGCGGGTTGATACTTGATGCTGGCGGTGGACCTGGAAGATATACCGTAGAACTAGCTAAGAAAGGTTACGACGTAATATTACTGGACTTGTCGCCTAAATGTTTAGAACTAGCGGAAAAGAAGATTAAAGAAGCAGGTGTTGAAGATAGAGTTAAGAAAATTGTTGAAGGGAACGTTGTAGATCTATCTATGTTTGATGATAATACTTTTGACGCTGTACTTTGTTTAGGTCCCCTCTCACATTTAATTGAGGAGGAAGATAGAGAAAAAGCTGCAAATGAACTTGTAAGAGTTGCTAAGCCGGGAGCTTACCTTTTTATTTCAGTAATTGGTAGGTATGGTGTTTTCAGAACCATTCTACAAAGATATCAATATAATCTAGTCGATCCATCTCACCAAGAACTATTTGAGAAGGGTATTCACCGTAAGGAGTGGCATAAAGATCTCCCGCCTGAAAAAGGGTTTACAGATGCATATTTTTTTCATCCAGAGGAGTTGAAACAGCTTTTTGAAAGTAAGGGAGTTGAAACTGTGGATATGGCTGCTTGTGAAGGGCTGTCAGCTCACCTTCAAGAGGAAACTAATAAACTGTATGAAGACAAAGAGAAATGGGAAAGGTGGGTGGAGATTATTCTTCAAACATGTAATGATCCGTCGATCGTTGGAGTAAGTGAACACATACTCTACATAGGTAGAAAGAAGTGATTTGTTTTGCTCATTTTAACTGAGTTAAGTTGTTGTGTTATTGTATGGAAGTGGTAGTATGGTTGTGAAGATTGAAATGTTTGGTTTGAAGTTGCCTGAAATCAAACCGGGAGACGATTTAGTTAGGTTGATATTGGATGAAGCTTCACGAACAGCTGGTGGCATAAAGGATGGTGACATTATAGTTGTAACGAGTAAAATTGTCTCAAAAGCATACAACTTTTTAATTAAGTTAGATGAAGTTGAACCTTCAAAAGAGGCTTATAAACTAGCTAAAAAACTTAACATGGATCCGAGGTTTATTCAAGCTGTGCTTGATCAAAGCGACGAAATACTTTTTGTGTTCCCATTCTACGAGCTTGTTAAAGAAGGGATAATTAGCTTGGAGAAAATTTCGAAGAATGTTGCTGAGGCATATGAAGTTTTAAAGAGAATTCCATATATGTTGGTTGTTAGGAGAGGAAATCAAATTTATACTGATGCGGGATTGGATTTTTCAAATAATCCTGAAGGCATACTTAGTGCTTTACCTAAAAACTTGGATAAAATTGCCAAAGAGATCAGGAGAAAAATATTTGAATTAACCGGGAAGGACGTGGCTGTCGTTATAAGTGATACTGAAATGTGGCTGTCGCTTGGTTCTTTAGATTTTGCTAGAGGCTCCTCTGGCATCGAAGTCGTTTCAAAGGATTTCGGGGAACTAGATTTATATGGTAAACCTAAATTTGGCGGAGTGGACCACGTTGCGCATGAAATTGCTTGTGCAGCAGCTCTCTTAATGGGGCAAACAGCAAAAGGGATCCCCGCAGTCATAATTAGAGGATGTCAATATCAAAGAAGCGAAGAAGGTATATCGAATTATCAGATAGACTTAGAAAACGTAAGAGAAATAATTAAAAAGATAATTAAATGTTCCATTAAAACGTTAGGCCTAAAATGGTTACTAAAAATTTTAAAGTAGAATATAAAAGGTTTTCATTAACTTAAATACTTTTATTTACCCTTTTGAATTCTTTTCGAAACATAACATAGCAAGTAGGTTTCTTTATGTTCAACAATGAAACAATGAAAAAGATTCGGGGAATGTTTTGTTTACTGTGTTTAGAGGGCTTTGAATTAGGAAATGAAGTTAGATTTCTTTGGTTTTCCTAAATATCTTGGTTAACATGTTGTAAACATTTTCTTCTTGTGCACGTTTTGTTAAATAATCTATGTCCAGTTCATCTTTCATGTTTATTATTACTGAGAGAGCATCTTCTATATCTTGCGGTGAGCCGTAGATAAGTTTGGCAACTATGAGGTCTTCAGGAGCTTCTATCCACGTTTTTAAGCCAAAAAGTGTAATTTTACGCCTATTTTTTATGGCAATTTGATCAAGCTTTGTATTTATACCTTTAGCATCAATTCTAAAGGGAGATAATTTATCGAAAACAGAAAAATGCGAACCTTCAATTAGCGCATCAACTATTTCTTCCGCTGTTACATCTAGGTTAAACTTTGAGAAAATAGCTACTAAATTTTCTATTTTCTCTTTTTCTGAAGCTTTTAAGTCGATAATAACATCTATATCCATGGTTGTTCTTGGTCTTCCGTAAATAATGGCTGCGATTCCTCCGATAATAACATAGTTAACCATAGATTTATTTAGTGCTGAAACTACTCGCTTCACAAATCCTTCAAAGCTATTTTCCATTTCCCCTTGGTCTCCGTTAATTTTTCTCTTAACATTTTGAGAAGTTCTTCCTTTGAAGCTTCAGGGTGTTTTATTCTTAAATTTTCTAGCTGGATTTTGACAGTAAAATCTATAAGTTCCCCAGCTATTTTAAGTGGATCTGCCCTCACTTTTTTTATCCTTTCAATGTCCTTTTTTATTTGTATTATCTTATGTTTGCTGGGAAAACGCATTTCTACCCTCTACCTAAATTGCACATTCACCTATTCACTTATGGTATAATATATTTATTTTCGACTTGTGTAGTTTAACGACTTTTAAGTAATACGTTACTAGAAGAAGACCACTTTATTTCTTGTTAACATGTTAAATTCATAGTAATGCAGGAACTGTTTAGTTAACATTTATTTCACTGCCTTTCTCATTCCATATTTATCCATAGCTTAATAATTTCCTTGCCGCTAACTGAAGGGTCAAATTTAGGAGTCCAAGGAGCAGATTTACCGCAGTGAACATGTGAATCCCATATCTCCATTTAAATTCCCTCCATTCAAACATAACATATTTTATCCATACTATTTTACATGTTCTATTTTAGTAGCCGCATGGTAGGCCGTCTCCTCTAACATCGGAAACGCCTATTAATGTTTTATCTTTTTTATATATTCCTTGAGCTACGCCAGTTCTCCCTGGATACTTCAACTTCACATATATTTCATTGTTAGTAATTTTGTAGCCTTCTTCGACAAGTATTTTTTCTCCGTCCCATAGGAATCTAGGTGCTTCTAGTGCTTCCCAAATAGACATTTCATAATCAACTATGTTACTTACGAATAAGGCGTGTTGCTGTGGTCTGAAATCGCCGCCGCTTGCACCTAAAGCTGCAAAAACACCTTCATCGTCTTCTAAAAGTAAAGCTGAAAGGGTGTGAAGTGAACGTTTCCTAGGTTCTAATTTGTTAGGTCCTTCAAATTTAAAGTAAGAGCCACGATTGTTTAATGGGATTCCTAGGCTTTTAACAACTATGCGGGATCCAAATGGATGGAATAGGCTTTGAATAGCTGAAACGATATTTCCATCTTTGTCAGCGACTGCGAAATATGTTGTATCTCCATTACTTAATTTCATGTTTTTGACGGATTGAGGTATTTCTTTTAGAAGTTCTTGAGCAAAGCTTTTTGAAATAAATTTAGCTAAATCAATGTTAATAAATCTTGGATCGCTTAGCTGGTTGTCTCGTTCTCTGTAAGCGAGCTTCGCTACCTCCGTCATTAATCTTATTCTTTTTTCAGAAAAAGGGTCAATGTTTTTGAGGTTTAACTCTTCTAACATGTTTAACATGAGTAGAGTTGTTGCACCCATGCTATTAGGCGGTATTTCATAGACACGAACATTATGATATGTTGTGGAAATTGGTTTACACCATTCAGGTTTAAAGTCGCTGAAATCTGAAACTGAAAAAACTTCTTCCTCCCTATTTAGGTAGCTCACTATTTCCTCTGCTATCCACCCACTATAGAAAACATCCGACTCTTCACGGGCAATAGACTTCAAGACTTCAGCTAAATTTTTCTGTTTTAATATTTCTCCAACTTTTGGAGGTCTACCATTGATAAGATAGTTTTCCCGAAAACCTTCGTCAGCAAGGTTTTTTGCACCAAACTCTATTGCATGTGAAAGACTCCAATATACTGGAAACCCGTTTTCAGCGAAACTTATAGGATCCTTGAGTAGTTCACTGAATTCAATAGAACCAAATTTCCTATGTAACTCGTTTAACCCAGCAACTAGACCCGGGACAGTTACAGAGAACGGGGAGAAAGTTGGCATTTCTCTGTAACCTAAATTTTTCAGAAACTCAATTGTCAACTTTTTTGGAGCCCAGCCGCTTGAATTAAGACAATAAATTTTACCTTGGTCAGCAGAATAAAATAATGCGAAGAAATCGCCTCCAAGTCCACCTAAATGTGGCTGGGTTACAGCCAAAGTGAAACTAGCAGCTATAGTGGCGTCAAATGCATTCCCACCATTCATTAAAATTTTGGTTCCTGTTACAGAGGCGAGAGGATTCTCAGAAGCAACAACGCCATTATAGGCCAGAAAAGGAGTTTTAAACATAGCGAACACCGTTTTGAGGTTGTAAGCAATATAGAAGTCTTTTAACACATACAAATAAAAATCTTGCTCTGAAATCGTAAATAACATAATCATGTTATTTAGGAATAGTACGATTTTCGCGACCATAACTTCTCATCAGCCATTAGATGCTTCGAGAAACATATAAAAATAGAAAACCCATAGTGTCTTGTAAAGTGGGGAGGTGAAAAGTTTGGGTAAGAAAGCTCGTGAAATCGTTAAGGGGGATATTGAAGAATTAATACGCCTTCTTAACAAAGCATATGCTGACGAATGGATTGCATACTTCTATTACCTGCATGCTGCTAAAATGGCAAAAGGATTAAATGCACCTACTGTTGCAGAAGCACTAGAAAAAGCAGCAAAAGATGAATTGGAACACATGAATGAACTTGCAGAAAGAATAATTCATTTAGGCGGTGAACCGATAAGAGATTTCGGTAAACTTGTTTCAGAAGCTAATTGTCCACGTGTTGAACTCCCTACCGATTGGGGAGATCTAAAAGCCATATTAAGAGCTGTTATTGATGCTGAACGTTGCGCAATCGATGTTTACAACAAAATGTTGGAATGGTTACAAAACATCGGTAAGGACCCAGTAACATGGCAAGTTGTCAGACATATTATGCAAGAAGAAATTGAACACGAAGACCTATTTGAGACTATATTAGGGGAAGACTACTAATTACAGCATAAACTCTTTTAAAATAAACAAATTATTTTTATTTTTTAGCCTTAACATTTAATTTAATTGAAGAAATGTAGGAAGCAAAATCTTTGATCTTAGGTGCACTTGCAGCAGTTTTGCATCATAATTTCAATAATCTAACATTCTTGAGACATTCTACAAAATTCGTACGCAGTTATCGAGAAATAAAATGAGCTTAAAAGTAATTCAATATTGCTTAAAAAGTTGGGAAAATGTCGTACTTATTGTCAAAATTGTCGTGCAGTCTTTTGCTTTCTTTTTAATATTTTAATAGGCAAAATTCTTGCTTTGATCCGCGAAGCTCAACATTAAAGTTTTTTAGAAAGTCTAAGCCAACCAGAAAATCGTTATTACCCTCAAAAGTCTCTATTATACATTCAAAAATAGTATCTGCTATTTTTATTTTGCATAGGGCAAATATTAATGGGAAAATTTCGCCAGAAACCGTTTCCCCCACACCCCACTTATCCTTCGGTAATTCAAATTTTTCTAGACCTAGCTGCCTATATATGCTGTAAGGTACTAGTAAACACCCATCATAACCGGTATCAACCATAAAATTAAAAGAATATGACTTATCATTGACAATTATTTCTAATTGAACTACAGGCACCTTGTTTCTAATACCAATATCTACGTAGTTCCAGCAATGCTTTTCCTTCGAATTCTCCACCCCAATCTCCCTCTTCTCCTCTTCTCTTCTTGAGTGACTTTAAAAATCAACCGATGTTTAGCATTGGGAACCTTCGTATTTGCGATTTTAACAATTTCATCAAAAGTCTTAGCGGCAGCTATGAAATCTCCCTTTGCAATCAAAACATATTGACCATTATATTCACGTTCAAGTCTCTCTTTTAACTTTAAGTATGCATTGTTATTTAGAATGCGTTCACTTTCAGCTTCGTCACTTTTTTCGTCTTCTTGAACCCAGCGTTGAACAGCTTCTTTTATCGCCATAGAGATAGCTCCTTTGGAATAACCGAATTTTTTAAACGCTTTTTCCCATAATTTCCGCCTTAAATCTTCATCAATGTTAGCTTTAATAATACCCATATTTAATCCCCAAAATACTTTAGTACTTTTGTACTAAAAAACTTATGATCTAATATTAAAAGAAAACATAACATATTAAAATCATGATTTACAAAGCAGAGAAAATCTATTCATTAGATCGCAATGTTCCATCCTCCGAAATGTAAAAGAAACCTCATACTTAACTGTTCTGACTTTTATTGCTCTTAGTGCCGAATTTCATTGCTATTGTAAAAGTCTTTTTAATCTTTTTACAAATAACACGTCTATAAACCCGAAAAATGCTGAAAACGGTTGTAAAAAGCAACCTAGTTCTAAGCTTATAGCAATGTCAGAAAATAAAGATGCACTAACTATACATAGGATGGGAGCTATAAGCATAAGGATAGAAGCTCCTATAATTTGTTTGGCTGAAGGACGTAGCTCAGATTCAAAATATTGATAAAGAAAGATAAAGAACGGTATCCAAAAAACTATAGTCACAAAAAGAAAACTGAAAAAATTTGCAGTAGATCGAAGCACTTTAAGCTCTAGAGATATAAGTTCTCTTGCCTCTAACAGTATCGGAAAATAATAGAATATTTTATTACCGTGGTAATCTAATGACTTTATCCAAGGCGTTATTATCAATGTTGTGCTTAGAATTATTGATAGAAATAATGGTCTGCAGTGTATTCTCGCTTTACTAACAATTTTCTCGGGATTTTTTGATAAAATGTGTGGAAGTAGTCGCTAAATATCCTAGCGTTAGACAAAGGTTCAGGAGAAGTGGAATGCTGTAAGCAGTTTGGAAAATTTTTATTGCATAGAATTTTGCTACAAAAGTCGTATCTGAGTTATTTATAGTAAAATTCGCTTCACATATTATCCAATTTGAAAAACTATCGAAAGAGTAAATTTTTATAGAGTAATTTCCTGGAGGTAGAGGAAAGAAACATTCGTTTAAAATAGTTTGATAATCTCTCCTGTATACTTCACCTCTAAAAGAATATATTAGATGATTTGAGTCTTCAATGTATCCCAATCTATTGGAGCAATTAGAAAAATTCTGTTGTAACGAGTTCCAATGAGGTTCTGTCTTCATTGAAAGTCTCCATGAGATATGTTTCATCATATTTGTAGAAAATTGTTTGCCATTCGTCAAAGTGCATAACATTTAGATAAATTAGTGCTGATCTCTCAATACCGCGAATTTTTTGGCACATGAGGATAGCAGTCTTCTTGTTCCTCCGGCTTCGCTTACTACTTTTAGCATCAGGTCTACATTGGTTATGTGTGCGCCCATGATAGCGGTTACACCTCGCTTAAAAAGTGGGTCAGGAATAACGGATGCCGTTGGCCCCAGTAATATGAATTCTTTTGCGTTTTTGCCCAGCTCTAAAAGTCTATCTAACGTTTTATTTACAAGAGTACTACCCGTAACAATTACAACGTCCGCTTCGGGTACTGTGTATTCTGCTGCGAAATCAGGGAGAACTTCAACACTTTCCATTTTTACTGGATATCTCTCGATTACCACCAGTTTGCTGGTTTTCTTAAGGATGCTAGCAATTATTGGTTTGAAAAGGCCGACCATAACAACTTTGTCATCTTTTCCTACTAAATCGGTGACATCCACGTTTGAAAAATGGTATTTATCTACTTCTTTTTCAAATACTATGTTTGACGCCGCATTTAAGGTTGCGACTCCGATAGAGGCTTCTACGAGATTCCATGAGGAGGCAAATTTAACAGCTTCTCTAAGAGATATTCCACTAATGTCTTCCTTTATTGAGAGACACATTTCATGCAGAAAAGGTGCAGTTTCCTCAATGAACGTGTATGCAACTCCTCCATGCCCAGATGACAATTTAACTCCAGTATAGATCAGACCTATACGCACATCTTCTAAAAACACGTTATCAAACAATGAATCACCTAACTTCTTTAAGAGAAAACTTGATATTTCCTCGATAATATCTATTGAAACCACCTTCCCAGCTGGTTAACGTAAACAATTGGTGGGTTGGGTTTACGGGTTTTTCTTGAAGTATTGTTGGAAATGTTCCTCTAAAGCTGATATAAGGGCTCCGTAGGATTCAAGTAGGTGGCTTTTCTCATGTTCAGCTTTGCTCATTTTTTCCAGCGCATTGCTGAAAGATTGTATTGCTTCAAGTCTAAACTTTAAAAATTCTTCAAATTCTTTTGATGTTGGTTTACTTTCCACTTTTTTAATAATTTCACTTAACTTTAGGAACTTTTTTATACATTCTTTTAACGCTTCAACCCCAACTTTTTCTTGCTCTAAAAATTCATTAAGTCTAACTTCCAATTTTTTAGCTTCTTTCGCAATCCTTTCTGACATGAAACCACCAGCTATAAATATTGATATTAATTAACCGTTATTTTGCTTTGAAGAACGCACGTTCCATATTACTGTGCAAATTTAAAAATATATCAGCAACTGCGACAATGGAAAACAAGACCCTAGTACATGTGTTCATTGCGGCGATGTCTATGCATTTTGCAGGCGTTTTCATCTGTTGCTTCTTGAAGTTTCCCGGCTTTCCACGCTTCAATAGCTTCCCTAGCAGTTCCTGTCGCACCGACATAGACTTCGATTCCAAATTGTTCAAACATTTTTATGGCTCTTGGACCGATACCTGAACAAAGCATTACATCTACACCATGCTCTCTCAATATTTCTGGTGGATAGCTGCTTCCACCCATATGTATGCTTGTGTTTGGAATAACTTTGACTTCGCCAGTTTTTAAATCTACGATGGTGAATGTTGGAGCTCTTCCAAAATGGTCGCTAACATAGTCGTCCAAGCCTCCTTGTCCAAGGGTTGGAACACAGATCTTTACGTTTTCTGTTTCCTTACTGGTGTTTAATTTTTTCATCATTTCAAGCATCTTTTTCCTTTTTATTCTTTCAAGCTCAAAATCACTCATGTTTTTCCCTCCATTCTCAATTTAACCAATATGATATCTGAGACCAGTTTACAACTGAACGGTGCATGCTACAAACGTTGTTCGGATAAGGTGGTAGAATATTAACTTATTTAGGGAAACCTAAATTCTTAGCGATGTTTTTCAATCGTACTACTTTTACGAAAAATTACATTAAAATATTTCGTATCTAAAACCACGATAAGTTAAAATTTGAAACTCTTTCATCTCGTTATCATGAGGTCCAATCATTAATTTCACTATTTTGCCAGTCTACAAATAACGAAATCTACCTATGAAATCATATAGTGTATAGATCAAAAGATCATAACAATTAGAGTATAGGGTCAGCCTAAAGCTTAGTTTCAATCATTTACAGGGAAACATATATTTCAATTACTGCAAAGAATATAAACATCTATTCAAAGACAATCTTTTATGCTAACTTCCACATATTATTGCCTGCTTGTACTAAAAGAACTACAAATGAACTTGTCAGCAAAATCACTATTATTCCTCTGAAGTTATTAAGTTATCTAGAAAGGCTAAGATACTATTAATAGTCAGGTACGCGAAACGTAGGAGAGTTCCTCTTATTTTGTGTGTTTTATTGCTTTAATTAGTATAGTTGGTGGCGATGTTTCTCCCCATTTTCTAATCATTTTGACAGCTCCATTATACTCCTTTTGTACATATTCCTTTTTCTCTTCGCTTAGAAGAGAGGTATTTAAAGAAACTAATGGTGGGGTTGCACTTAAATTATAATCTAAGATTTTGATTTCCATGTCCTCATTCTTAAACCCGGCTTTTCTAAACATTCCTAACAGTTCTCTCTTAGAAAAATAATATAACTCTCCTGAAGAATATTTTACTTTACATTTAAACATTTTGAGATACGCTTCTTGAGCTTTAGTTCGCGTAATAGGTAGATTTTCCACAACTATAACACTTCCCCCTCAACCACTACTCTTTTCATCTCAGAGATCGCTCTTTCTATGCTTTGTTTATTCGGAAAATTTCTTATCGAATGAACCGCTACAACCACAGTAAAAGAATTTTCTTCAAATGGCAGCTGCTGTGCGTCAGATCTCATACCTTGAACATTTTTGAGTAAATTAAGTTCTTGCATAGTTGTTTTGAAGTTTTTCCACCACCCTTGACGACCATAACCGTCCATAAGACCCAAAACAACAACAAGTTTAGCGTATTTTGCAGCTGCAATCGTAAAGTAACCTCTACCACAGCCAACATCAAGAACAATGTCATCTTCCCTCAACTTTACTTCTTTTGCTAAAGCTGCTCCCTCAATTCCGATATCTGAGTTAAGGTAAATATCCCACCACGAAACCTTAAAATCTTTAAAAAAACTGTTTAACAATTCTACCAGCTTCGCTCAATATTTTTTGAAAATCTGTTGGGGATATTTCAAAAAATGTAGACCATCGGGGAAACTCGATTTGGACACTTAGCTTTTTTGCAAGTCTGGGAATTGCTTGAATTCCTAAAAGCTGCAAATTAACGCTCACAATAAACACCCTGGTTTACTACAGGCTTTACTAAATTTTATGTTGTTTAAAGTTAATTACTGGAATCTACGCTTTAAATAATGGTGGCATATATGGTTGATGAACGTCGGGTTTTGATAAGAGAGGCTACAATTGAAGATTTAAAAAGGGTTAAGTTTTTGTGGCTTAAGCTTGCCGAGGAAATGTATAAAATTGAAGAATATATTTTTCCTTCAAGGGAAAACGCTGAAAGATGGTTTTCAAGCATATTATCAACTCTTAGAGAAGGAAGAGGGAAGGTTCTTGTTGCTCAGCTTAACGGTGAAATTGTCGGCTTCATATATTTCGTTCATAGTTTAAGAATGTTTTTCGAGGTTTCAAAACAGGTTGCACTTATTTCTGATATGTATGTGAAACCTGAATTTAGAAGACGTGGCATAGGGTCGCTTCTCTTGGAAAAATGTTTTGAACATTTGAGGAAACTTGATATAAAGCATGTTATGCTTAGCGTCTTGTCGAATAACTTAGCAGCTGTAAAATTCTACGAAAAACATGGCTTCAAAATTTGTCGGTACGACATGTCAAGGAATATCTAGGTTCAGAAAAATTTATCACAATTGATCTTAAATTTACACTATTATTAGTTGAGCAAGATGAATTTGTTAGCAAAATCTGTGTTTTAGGTTTGGTGATTTTATGAAAATGATACCTGAGGAATTTATTGATTGGCTTTACGTTAAGCGTAGAGAACTTATTGAGAAAATACTCCATGGCAAAGCTAGTGAGCAAGAGGTGTATCTTGGGTTTTTGAGACATACACCTGCTATCGCAACTCATGGAAGTGCGGGGTTAAATGCTAGCGTGAAAGGAATAGGATTCATACATGAAGATAAATATCTTCCTGAAACACTTGAAATTTTACGAGAATATATGAAAGAGAAGAGAAGCCAAATAGAAGCTTTAAAATTTCTCTTAGAGCATATATATCTACGGGAGAAAATTGATTTCACAAAGTTAACATCCATTGAATTAGCACATAAACATACATGGACCAATGTTAACGAAAACCCTATTGCAACCATAATTTTCTATTATCCCCCGATGACAAGCTACGAGGTACGGTGCAAAGTTAAAATACATTTAAACGATGAGATACATGAATTCGTTAACAGAATACACGACTTATACCACGGCGGAAAACCACAGAAAGAAAGTTGGAGCAAAAGGCCAGTATATGTTTTTCATATCCAAGAAATATACGACAACTCACCGATGAAAATGGGACAAAAAATCTATTAAATTAAGAAACAAAATTCGAGCAATTTACTTATTTTAGTCTTCTTTTCTATACCTTGAGAGTTGTTTGCCGCTAACCACTGGCAGCTTTGGCAACTTTTGGCACCTCAATCTCTGAAATCACCAATATACGGACTTCCTCTCCTCTCTCTATTAACTCTTCAAAATGTACTTTCACAGCTTCTTTTATGTTTTCAAAGAGTTCATCCAGCGTTTTGCCTTGTGTGAAAATGTCAACTCCAATTCCTCGAGCACACCAATACTTACCGTCAAAATAAACCTCAAACTTCACCAACATAAAACCATCACCACTAACTTCCATGCTCACTTCCCCAAATTTTCTAATAAACCTTAGCTTTAAAGAACAAGACACTGCCTCAAAATACAACGCCCCTCTAACCATCCTAAGCAACAAGAAATAAAAACCAACACATCGCAACACCATTTTAACAACTATTTCACGTTTATAACAAATTTATTTTAAATGTGGAGATTAGTAGAGTTTTTACGTGGACATCTCAATATTTTTATTTTCTTTCAATGGTTTTATTTGCTGTAAACCTTATTTTAGGGATGCTAGCCATTCTGGCTCTCTAGTAGCGAATTCTTTAAAGGCTTTGTATGTCATGATGTGGTAGTCAAAATATATTCTATCAAGTATTTTTCGTATGAGTAGAATTCTTTTCCACGGATTTTCGATTTTATAACACAGATATCAACATTTTCTTCTCAGGGAAAAATCCGTAAAGTATTGCTAAAATTTCCCCCTTTCTAAAATATTTTCAACCTCTCTTTCTACAGTTTGCAGTATTTTCGGAAGAAATTTTGCTAATCTGAAAAGGATTCTAGAAGGATACAACATCAACATAGCTGTGAAGCATCTCATAGAATATTTAGTAGAGGACGTCAGGCTAGATAATTTAGCGAAAGTTATGTGTAAACCTTCTTTGAAGGAGGAAAACGTTGTCACTATTCATTATCCATGTGAACTTAATCGTCATGTTGGTAAATATATGAACGACTATTTTACGATCTCGTTGCATCGCTTCCAAATGTAAAGGTTGTTGAATCAAAAATGGAAGAGAAATGTTGCGGTGGAGGGGAATTCTCATAATATACGATTCTACATTGTCATTGGAGGCTGCAAAGTTAAAAGCGGAGAACTTCAAGTTAACCGGTGCATCTACAGTGTTAACAGCATGTCCATCATGTATTGTCAATATTAACAGAGGACTGGCAGAAATTAGAGAAAAAAATATTAAAGCAAAAGGTATCTCAGTTTTTCTTGCAAAGAAATTAAGGTAACATTAAATAAAGAGTTAAATATTAAAAGTTACTTATTATCTAATGGTAAGATACGTGTTTCTCAAAGATTAAACCACATGAATTTTCTAATTGCTGTTTAAAACGTTTTAAGGTGAAGTATCATGACTCCTAATGCCAAGAAAGCCGCAAATAATTTGACTGACCTAGTAAAAGAAAGAAATTTGACACTACTCCATGTGATTATGGCATCTTTTATGGGTCAGCTGGCAGATCTTGGCTTATTAAATCAGGGAAGCGCAAATTTAATAGGTCTAGGTGTAGGTCAAAGGTTGGGAAGATATTTCAAGGAAGTAGGAATTCTGCTACCTGAAAATGATGTAGAAGCTGTTAAAAGGATATTAGAATTAGCTGATGTTGCTGAATCTCTTTCGGTTGAAAAATTATCTGATGAAAACTTACTAGTAGGAATAAAAAGCGATAAATGCAAATATTGCCCAAAAGGTATCGGTGGTGCGGAAATTTCTGGAACTGTTTGCCCAATACCTTATTTAATAGTGTCCACACTTACCAGCTATACTGGCAAAAAATACAGCATAGCTCTATGGAAAAAGGATAAGAGCTCAATTGTAATTAAGAAAGAGGAAGGTTACTGTAAATTTATGATACAGAAAACCTAAATGCCATAAATAGCTTTTCGATGATCTTTCAATTTTACTTGCAAAACAAATTCTTAAAATCCAGGAGACAAAGTTAAAAAGAGCCGGTTAAAGAAAGCTGTCTTCAACTTGAGAACAATCTACCTATTAAGAAAATTAGACGTTAAAAGATTGGAAGGGTTTAGAAAAAACATTTAAATCCGTATAGGCGACTTTAGGACGATTATCACGCCGAAAAAGAGAAATTTTGTTACACATATCGGCTTAATAGAATCAATCTACTGGAAAATTAGATCAAGTCCACTACTTCGCTGTTGATTACCAGTATGTGGCATGTTCACATTGTTTCCTAAAATAGATGAGTATGTAGCCAGAAGATGGATGCAATTAAGATTAAGATTATGGTGATTACACTTATTGCCCTACTCTTCCACTTCTTTATCTGACCTACTCCGAGCAAGATCCATCCAATACCTACAATGATTAGAGGTATTTGACTAAAAGCCCGGTTAGGTGAACATTCCACGAAAAACAACCATAAAAGCGAGCCAAAAGTGAAAAAGGTAAGTAAAATACCGCATGCTAAAAAACTTTCGAAAACTTTAACGATTTAGACAACGCTCTCACCCCCACGCGCTTATTGTTTATCATGTTTTCGTATCGTGGTTTTTATGGCCATCAAAAAGATCAATGTAGCAACGGCAAACATAGCGAGGAAAATTGTTAGAAAGTTTCTGTTTACTATACGAGTTAAAATTGTTTCTCCATGTTCGCCGGAAAGCAAAGTTCCGATTAGACCTCCAGCAACACAGCCTGAAACTAGAGCTAGAGAAGAAAGCATTGAGGTTAAAAGAGCTAAGAGCCAAGGAAACCTTTCATATTTTAGTAGACTTGAGCAGCTTAGCGGAATCAGCCTAAATTTAAAAAGTAAAAACAAAGAAACAACAGTCAGCCCAATGAAACCACCTATCAAGAAAAACACCTCACTCATCATAAAACCTCCAGCAAACGTCCTGCAAATGTTCCTCCGACCCTAATCTCCCTAGTGTCACTAGGGTATGCAGGCAGGGTATATGAGAAAATAGAGTATAGCGACGCCTGCTATGAGACTTATGACGTATATTGCTAGGATTTTTCCCGTGGAGGAAGCTTTGTTTTTCCCTTTTTAGCAAGATAGCGCGCGCTGTGAAAATAGGAATGTATGTTATAGATATGAATTGAGCAAATAAAATTAATATTACAAAAGTAAGAACCAACTTGCGGCCTAAACCCGTTCTAAACATGACAATACCTCTTAAGATTTAAATGGAGAAACAAAAAGAAAAATAATTTGCTGTTTACTTTTAGGGTATTATACTTTTGCGGATATTCTCTATATTCTCTAGATGGCAGTTTCTTGAGTTTAGAGTTCTATCATAATACGAATGAGGCGATAAGAGCTAGGGTAACCAGTGTGATGCCGGTAATCCCTGCAATTTTGCTTAAAGTAGGTCTTCTTTCCTTCTCCATTACATTAACCCCCATTAAAATCACTGCAACACCAAATAACATGGCAGGTATTTGTTTTAAAACCCCTGTCACAAAGAAACCTGTTAGTAAACTTCCAAAAAATATGATGCAACCTGGAAGAATCTCCCACTTCGGCAATTTAAATCTCACCTCAAGGATACACGACCGATGTTAAACAACAAGGGTCAACTGTTTTCACACAACACCTCTACTCTAAGAATATACATATAAGAATGTGCATACTAGGGTAATGAGAGCCATGATAGCGATGATGGCAATATATCCTATTTTTGGTACTACGGCTTCTCCTTTCTCCTCCAATTTGCTAATCATAACTGAAACAAATACAGCCATGCATAGTATTACAGGTACTTGAAATAGAGCTCGCTCTGGTGATGATCTTACTAAAAGTTCCCACACAAAGGTTAACGATGCCCATATCAGCGGGATAAAACCTAGTAACAAAAAGGAATAGAATTTTTTAGAGCCAAAGGACTTTTTCATAACACCACATCCACAAAGGATATGCATATAATGTTAAGCAGCAGGGGCCTATCGATTCAGTACAACACCCAGCGGCACATATTAAGCACCAAGACGCTAGAAAGACACAGACAGGACACGAAACCCATGGTAATCCTCCAGTGATACATGCAGCACAAGCCATAACCGTGCCTGCGCAGCCTGCTCCGCATTGTCTAAATAGGCACCACCAATTGTAACTTAAACAAACATATCCACAATATTCATCCCATCCGCAGTCTGCTGAGGTTTGACGTGACGTCATCCTGCAGTCTTCGCAGGTTCCCATTACCTCTATCTCTATGTCGTTTTGTGGTGCTGAAATTTTCGAGTTTCTTGCTTCATACGGTTTTTGAAGTCTGTGTACTCTTTCTCTTGCACGTAATACGTATGTTATGTAATTTTTATCGCATATAAATTTTGCTTCGACAAATACCAAAATTTTGCGGTTTTGACCTTCCATGGTGGCTGTTTAGGTTTGCGTCGCCTTTGCAAAATTATTGGGTGAAGTAATGTTTAAAGCTTAAAGTAACAGTTTTGTGATGTCTCTTACCATTATCCTTCTATTGTTTTGTTGATGTTTTGCAGAGAGCATAGGAGGCTATGAGTATTATTATTAGGCAGGTGGCGATTATATACGTTAAGTTTTGAATTAGTTGGATGTGATATAGGAAGTCGCCGGCAATAATTGCGATGCTGAATATTATTAGCGCCATTGTGAAGTTTTTGTCTTCTTTAGAAAACTCTTCTACCTGGCGATATTTCAAAATAAATGTTAGAAAAGCGATGGAAATCAATAGTAGAGATCCAACGGCATCAAATAACTTTATGTGGGAGGATCTGGGGGAGAAGAGAAAAACATAGAACACCTCTAAAAGGAATAAGAAATATATAGAAATCCAAGCAACCATGTATCTATTAACCGAACTAGTAATCAATCCAATTCACTCCCTAGGATCTTATACATAGGGTCATTACGGTATTCTTTGATGCGCGCGTCAGTTCATTTGATTGCATTATTGTTTTATCGCCTAAGAATTTTTCGACAAATATTAAAATTTAGTTTTCGACTGGAGTACGGTAGTTGTTTAAGTTTACAAATTCTTGTAGATTCGTTAGTAAAAGTTTTGTTTAATGTTTCGAGTAAAAGTTCTGTGATATCTTTCACTACTATCTTTCCGTTTGAAATATTATCGAACTGTGTTTTACAGAAAGGACATGAGGTAACAAGTATTTTGCTTCTGTTTCTGATGCTTCTTCTATCCGTTTTCTTGCTATGTTTTTGGATACTTCTTCCTGAGTCTTTCCACTAGTCTCACTAAATCTTTATCATGATCTATAACTTTGCCATCCATAGCTGCGATTCACTCGTCTTTAAACGTTTTTCAATTCTTCGTAGTGTTCTCTAATCCATCTACTGTTTTCACCGTAGATAGAAAGTGTGTGAAGTAAAGCTTCCATAAAATTCACCCTATCAATAAACTACTACTCTAATATGCTTATAAATTCCTTCATGTACACTGTTAAAAGCATATGCAAACAAATGGACCATATGACCACTTATATGTGAATTTTGTTCTTAACATATTTTGACAATCAACAACGGATATTTTCCCAAACAGGAATTCTTATCTAAGCATTATTTTACAGTAATATTCCTTAGTTACTAGAACCGGGTTATATGTTGTTAAATTGATTCAAAATACGTAAAGGCTAAAAGATAGGATTTATATGTTTAAAGCGGAATTTAACATTTTGTAGTCCACAAATATTTCGTTAAATTGCTTAGAAGCCGTGTAGGGGAGTATATTGTAATATGCACATAGTAGGTGGACCATATGGGTGATAAAGTTTTGAAAGAGTTCATAAATATGTTAAGTGATCTAGTTTCTTTTAAATCGCTGTCAATTAATGAGGGTGAATGTGAGAAAACTGCCAAGTATTTGGTAGAAGTTTTAAAAGAAGTTGGATTTTCCGTAAAAGTTGTTAAGCCAAGAGAAGGCAACCCAGTTATACTGGCTGGTCTTAAAGGGAAAGGGAATAATTCGATTCTTTTCTATAATCACTATGATGTGCAGCCTGCAGAACCTTTAGAAGAATGGATTTACGACCCTTTTCAGGTAAAAGTTGTTGAAGATAGGATATATGGGCGTGGAGTCGGAGACAACAAGGGGAATATTGTTTCGAGAATATTGGCTGTTAAAAAGATTTTAGAAGAAGAAGGAGAATTACCGATCACCGTAAAGTTTGTTATTGAAGGTGAAGAGGAAGCGGGTTCACCCCACCTGTGGGATGCTTTGTCTCAGAGCAAAGAGTTTTTTGAAGATGTGGAAATCGTGATATGGGAGTTTGGAGGGTTCAACAAAGATGGATCTATGACTATATTTCTTGGTTTAAAGGGGATTCTCTACTTTGAACTTAAAGCTAGAAGACTCTCTCGAGACGCTCATTCATCTTTAGCTGTACTTCTACCCAGTGCCGCTTGGGATTTGATAAAGTTTCTCTACGAACTTAAGAAAGATAATTTAAAGAAAATAAAGAGTTTTTGGAACGGCATAGTCGACACTAGGGGAGTGTTTCAAGAAATAAGGGAAGCAGGTTACGAGATAGCTTTTGATCCAGATGCTTTGAAGCAGGAATTTGATATTGAAGCTTTTGTTGACGATTTAGAAGGCGAAGAAGCTTTGGAAGCTTATTATGGAAGGCCCTCATTTAACATAGATGGGTTCTTAACAGGTTACACTGGAGAAGCTTCAAAAACGGTTCTACCTGCCGAAGCCTCGGTTAAAGTAGATTTTAGACTTGTGCCGTATCAAGATCCTGGAGCAATAAGCAAAGAGTTTTGCGAATTAGCTGAGAAAAACGGTTTAATATGTAAGAAAATGGATTACACAGAGCCTACATATACAAGTTTTAAACATCCATCCATACAAAAACTATTGAAAATACTAAACAGTATTGATGTTAAAACAAAGATTGCTCCTTGGTCTCCTGGAAGCGGTCCAATGCACATCTTTACCAAATATTTAAAACTGCCAGCTGTAAGTGGCATAGGGGTAAGTTACTGGGGAACAAGAGCTCATGCACCAAACGAAAACATTAGAATAAAAGACGTAGAAAAAACAATACAAATAATAACAGAAACAATAAAGTTATACCCTATAACCTAACTAATTGTAATACTGCTTTGCATTCTATGGTCTAATATCAAATGCCGCAAAACTCCGTGTAACATGGACACAAAAACGGTTTTTATAATCAGTAAAGTAATAGTGTTAATATACTTCTACTACGTCTATTCTGCTTCAACACGTTTAACAGATTTGTAATGTAAAATAAGAGAAAACACGTCAAAATGTAACAAAATACATATGAAATAGCTTTAAATAGTAAAATGTAGGATATATGTTGGTGATTTAATGGTTAATGATATCAAGGTAACTGATAAAGGTATTTTTATCCCTAAGGAGCTATTTAAAGAACTACTTGACGTTTATTCCAAAGTTGAACAAATTCTTGCCGCACTTGAAACCTTGGCTGATAAGGAAACCTTGGAAGCCATTAAAAAGGGTAAAGAAGAAATAGCTAAGGGAAACTACGTAGAGTGTAAAATTGAAGATTTAGAAAAAGCTCTTAAATAGCTAGAGGAAGCTATTTTATGTCCTACAGAGCTAAATTTTCTAGAACGTTCCTTAAAAGTGGGATAAACTACCTAAGGAAACTAAAGAAAGAGTTAAGGAGTCCATTAAAGCTATTCTTTTAAATCCTTATCTTGGAACACCACTATTAGGGCCTCTCAAAGGGTTGTGGAGATTAAGAATAGGTAAATATAGAATTATTTATGAAATCGTAGAAAAAGAGAAAGCTATTAATTTTTACGATATAGATTTAAGAAGAAGGATTTACCGCTAATTTCAACAAACCTATTTTTTCGATGTAGCCTTCTATTATGTCTCCGTGTTTTAGTGGTGCTACTCCCTGTGGTGTTCCAGTAGCTAATATATCTCCTGGTTCGAGGGTGCAGACTTTGGATGCGAAGCTTATGAGCTCGTTGATTTTAAATATCATGTCTTTTGTGTTTCCCTGCTGTCTCACTTCTCCATTTACCTTCAACTCTATGTTTAAATTGTGAGGATCTTCTATTTCATCTTTTGTTACGATCCAAGGTCCTAGAGGACAAAAGGTGTCGAACCCCTTTGCTCTGAACCATGTGACATCTTTTCTCTGGAGGTCTCGCGCAGTTATGTCCAATAGTATGGTGTATCCGAAGATAGTGTTCCATGCTTCCCTTGGATCTACGTTTTTACACCGTTTGCCGATTATAACTGCGAGTTCTATCTCATGGTCTACTCTTTCACTTTCTACTGGTAAAATTATTTTGCTGTTGTGTCCTGTGAGCGCTGATGGCGGTTTTAAAAAGAAGATTGGTTCACTAGGAACTTCTTCCCGCATTTCCTCGATATGGCTCATATAGTTTCTCCCTACGCAAATAATTTTTGAAGGATTGGTAATCGGTGCATCAAGAGATACGTCGTTAAGATTATAGGAAAAACATTCGATTACATGTTTGCTTTTCAATATTCTTTCTAGTAAAATTTTAATTTCATTCCATTGCTCAATTAAATTCCTTACGTATTTGTAGTTAGCCCAGTTTCTAAAGTTTACTCCTTTTAAAGCCCTTGAAACATCCAACACTTTACCGCTAACAACAATACCTGCCTTCCCTCCATTAAACGAGACTACTCGCAACAACAATCACCTCTTAAAAACCGATATAACTAAAGTTTTAGAAACGCAATCCTGTCTACTAATATCTTATTAAATTGCGTTTGCCTAAAATGTTAGAACTTTCATGTAGTTTTAAACTTCATAACTTATATATACATGCTTGTAAACTAAAGATATTTCACAGGTTTGGAGGGTGTGTTTATGACACCTGAACAAATCGCTTTCCTAATAATTGAGATACTTTTAGTCATGGGAGTACTCTACATTTCGGCTCTAGCGATCACTGGTAGGAAACGTGTATCTACATCTTATCTTGCCAGTTTATTTGTCGTCGCCGTAGCGCGCGCTGGCTATCTTTTTACTGCCTATAATTCGAGCAATAGTCAGCATGTTCTACCTGGGTGAAGCCGCACCATATTTTGCCTTTACAGCTTTAATTTACCTCGTCAGATATTTATTGAAACCTAGAAGCGGGCAACTCGTAAGCTGGAACCACGCAATACTAATTTCCCTCATAGCAATGGTCTTCGTAGTAGTTCTAAACTACCTGGCGCAAACACTCTTCAACATAACACTCATCCAACTATAATAAACTTTAATCCCATTTCCTCCAATTTTATTCAACCTCTTCAAAATGAAGCAAGACTACCATTTTATCTAGGTTTGCCTTCCTCATTTTAAGCTTCTCACATATTTCCCGCCAAACTTCTTTGCTTCTTCCATTAAGGTAACTGTACCCACACATTGCCATCTGCCTTTACCGCATCGTTTTTTAAACTGCGTCGTGTTTGCAGTGGGGGGCTTTCACCTCGCTGGAGGGCTCACCTTATGGCTCATCACGTAGGGTCATGGACAGCTGTTGAGCTTAGTGGCATGGAGCTTCCATCTACGTCGCGTGGGCTCGGAGCGCAGCTTCCATCGCCTGTGAAGGCTCATGGAAATTGGCACCCCAGCCACAAATATTTTACCGAAACTAAAGACACAAAATACAGAAAGCTATAATCTAAAGTTTCAGCCCAAATCAATGGAAACAGATAATTACCAAGCATTACAACACTTCTTTATCCTACAAGTTTGTCTTCCCTAGCCTTACCTTTCCACTTCAGCTCCTTTAAGACTTGTAGAGCAGCTAAAATGAAGCCGACAAATATAAATGTGCTTGCCTCAACGGTTAAATCGACGTAAAGGTAAGAGACTTCACGAAAATAGAGAGCAACTTCAATTTGAAATAAAAATTTATTCGAATAAAAAAAGAAAAGTAAAGAGTAAATTTTATTTAAAAGGCGACGATGTTTTAAATGCAGGTTGAAAGGGGGAATCTACGTGTGGAGTGCTTTGCTTGTTATGGCTATTTTGCTGAGTGGTACAGCTAGTAATGTTGCAAGTAGCTTGTCTACGATGCAAACATTTCACAGCTTCTACGTGCAACAGGTGGATGGAGAAACCATAATAGGCTTGGCAGATCAGCCCCCACTCGAAATAAACCTGACAGAAATAGAGGAACTGCAGAAAGAATATGAGCAGCTAATAAACTCGATTAAAAACATGACAAACAGCCCTGAAAACACAGCGAACACAACCAATGAAACCTATGAAAACTATACGGCATACAATTACATGTTGGGAAACGAAACCTACGAAAACGTCTCAAACCTAGAATTACCGTTCGAGTTTATTCAAATAGACAACTACACAACACTATTTGCATTGAACACTTCAACGGAGATAGACAATGAAACCAAAAACACATTTATGCTAGAATACGTCTACGAAAACGAGTACACGGTCATAGTTACCACCGTAGGCATATTAGAAAACGAAGAATACACCCACATGCTAACCTTCCTATACTACAGCAGCCCAGAAGTAAACGTTTCAAACTGGTTTGGAGACTGGATAACCTTAAACCTCACACACAGCCTAGCAAAACACTACGAACTAATAGCAAAAGTACTAACATACGCTGCAGAAAACACCTACACCTACATAAACATATACTCGTACTTCCTCAAAATAGCCTACACAAGAACCGCAGAACAATGCCACAAAATATCACAAACAATAACAACACAACTACAACGATACAACAAACAAATAAAACAAGCAATAGCACTAGCAATAGACCCCATAAGCCTTGCTGCAGCGTTTGCCATAGGATTTATTGCAGGTTTCCTTGGATACACCCTTTATTGCTTAACGTCTCCTGGTGAAAAGTGGGATTGGAGAATAGCATTGATATCTGGCTTGGCAGGTGGATTAATGCTCGCAGTTCCTGCGATGGCTCCTTTACTTGGATTATCTGAGTGGGGAACGGCTATATGGGTGTTGTACTGGGTTACTCTAATGACTTGGTGGGAGTTTTACGCAGCGAACGGTATTAGTCGTGGATATGGTGGTTATGGTGGTTTTTGGTCGAACCACTACGGATAAATACAATCTACATCCACATTTTATTTTGTGGGGTGCTGAACCTGAGCGAAAAAGGCAGCAAAACAACAGGCAAAGAGATATTAGAAGCATTTTTATTGATTTCAATCCTTATGTACCTTATTTACCTTACTCTTCTGTCAGGTTTTGATGTGGAGGGGGTTTCCGTTCAGAGATATTTGTTGGGTCGCCTAGTATTTTGCTTACTCTTCGCTCTGATCCCAACCATCTACTTCGGCTTCACATCGCTCAAATCAAAATCAGAAAACCACATAGCATGGTTTGCTGCCGGTTTTTATGGGATTTTCGTTGTTGAACCCTTCAACCTATGGCTCTACTCGCTTATCAACGGCTACGTCGAGCTCATGTTCATTGCGTGGATTCTTGCAGCCGCATCGTACCTAGTAGCGATACCCAGCTTAACGTTCGCCGCAGCCAAGCTCCTAGAAATAAAGTTCTCGGAAAAGGGGAAAAAGGCCTTCACCGCAGCATGCATAATCTTCACAGCAGCAATAACAGCGCTAAACTTCAACGCCAAATGGTTCCTCAACTTAGACCACAGCTACTCAATCGCGCAGACATGGATCATAGCTATCTATATTGCATCAGCGGTCTGTATCCTGTCGGGCATTCTTGCACATGAAGTTGAGAAATCGGGTGTAGCGATTAAGGCATCACAGCACCAACAACGTAGCGGACAACAATAAACCTCAGATCGCCACCTACCGTTGCGATCTTAGCTCTACTCCGCAACACTACTTTCATGTCGATGTAATGTTTGTTTTAGGATTGCAATAAGGAATATTAAGGTGTGAGATGGGTGGTTTAATTGTGGATAGAGGCGTTATGGGGGCTTGAAACATTAGGTTGAGGGCTTAGAAGAGATAGGTGTGTGGAGTTCTGTTCCGCCGAAAGCTTCCCGATGAAGCCAGAGAGGGAAGAATCTCGTTAACAAATTTTATTAAATGTTCTGAAAGTTGGTGAGAGTTGGGGACGGTAGATCTTTTGATGATTGCGAGGAACTAGGGAAAAATACAGGTAATTTAACGTAAGGTTTGCCTTTATGGTGTGAGAATAAAGTTATAGGTGTTTAAACTCTTGAGATTAAAGGTAAGATTAGGTTGTTTTGAATTTCGTTCGTGCAGAACGGAAGTCTTTATAGTAGTCCTTTTACTGTGGATATTTCTACCCTTGTCAGTTTTCTTATTTTTTCGCTTTTCTTTGCAAGACTTCTTTCGTCGGTTGTGATGATTGGAACTTTATGTTTGAAAGCTAGAACTAGGTAAGGCACATCTTTTGGTTCAATTTCTAGTATTTTTGATATCATTTGTATTTCAGGGGTTTTCTTCATTGTTTCGATGAGGTCTTCGGTAATGGGATGGTAGAATTCTTTTATAATGTTGTTTGAGTTTAGTATTTTCCAGAACAGTTTTCAAGTTCTAGGGGGTCGCGGTGAATTCTTATGGCTATCCGTTTTAATACTCTTGTTACTTCGGCTACAATGTAACTGTTTACAAGGATCTTGTACTCTCCTTTTATGCATTTTAGGATAATATCTGTTGCTTCTTTTAATGTTCCCAGAATCCCGTGGACCCAAATATTTGCGTCAAGGATTAACGTTTTCACTTTTGATGAGTTTTTCAACTTCTTCCCTACCTTTCTCTAACTCTTCTTTTACAATTTCTCTTGGAACTTTAAGTTCAAGCAGCTGTTTTAATGTCTCGAAGGGGTCTCCTCTTTCTTTTGAAAGTTTGTCCATTGAATGTAACCCCAACAGTCCGATGTTTTTTCTCAGTATTGCTTCCCTAACAGCTTCTCTGACAAATTCAGCTTTACCGGTGTATCCTAGTGCTTTAACAAGCTCCTCAACAAGTTTATCAAGATTTCTACTAACTTTAATCGTCCACACTTTAGACAAAAATTAACCTCCTAAATACTCTAGTATTTGAAAAGTACCATAGTATTTTAAACCTTCCTAAACTCTTTGTCGCAATGCAACATGCCTCATAAAAACCGTTCAAACTTTTACAAATATCTGCGAAAAGTAACTGTATTAATACACGTAGACGTATGCTTTTAGTTAAAATAGTCTTGAAGAAAGCCGTGTTCAAAGATATAAACTCTAGTTTTCATCATTGAAAAACTAGGTGTTTTTCGGTTTTGTTTCTTCAACTCATGACATTAATCTTGTCAAAATAGGCTGTAGCAATGTGTAATTAAACAGTTACTTTTAATATATCAAGTGTTATGAAAGGATGTGTGTTGCAGGTTTGAGTAGCAGTTTTCTCAAGTATTATGCTTGGGTGTGTGAAATGGTTGTTAATTTAAGTGAAGCTGATTATGAGATTTTGAGAATTCTTCAAGAGAACACTCGTGCCTCTATATCGGATATTTCCCGTGAACTGGGTTTAAGTAGGGTTACTGTGAGGCAAAGAATTCAGAACATCCCCTAGCTAAAGCAATTGTTGAAAAAGCAATAGGAGGAGGGTTGAAAATTGAAGATCCGGAAGACTTTATATCCATTCCTGGAAAAGGAGTTAAAGCAGTATATAACGGCTTAGAAATACTGGTTGGAAGCATTAGGCTGCTAAAAGAAAAGGGAGTTAAATTCAATGGTGCTGAAAAAGAAACTGGCAAACTAATGGAACAGGGAAAAACAGTTGTAGGTGTTTCGGTGAACAATGAGATAATAGGTTTAATAGGAATTATGGATGCCCCTAGAAGAGAGGCGAAAATAGCATTAGAAGAGCTTAGAAAGATGGGAATAAAAGTTGGAATGATAACTGGTGATAATGAGAGGACGGCTAGAGCGATTGCTGCTCAACTTGGTATTGATAGGGTACTGGCTAACGTTTTGCCTAGAGATAAGGCTAAAGAATTGAAGAAGCTTCAGGAAGAAGGGTACGTTGTTGGTATGGTTGGAGACGGTGTGAATGATGCTCCAGCTTTAACTCAAGCTGATGTTGGATTTGCTATAGGAAGTGGAACAGATATCGCAATTGAAGCTGGAGATATTATTTTGATTAGAGATGATTTAAGAGACGTGGTTGCAGCTATTCAGCTTAGTAAGAGAACAATTGGACAGGTAAAGCAAAACCTCTTTTGGGCATTTGCCTACAACACTATTTTGATTCAAGTTGCAGCGGCAGGACTTCTATATCCAGCGTTGGCAGGAATGGCCATGGCGATGAGTTCGGTTTCAGTAACCTCATGGTTGCTACTAATGAAAAAATATGTCCCAGGAATAAAAAGAAGTCCCCCCGGGGATCACAAGGCAGAACTGTAGAGGAAATAAAGGATCCTGTAATTTGATTGGAACCTCTGTATAGATTATTTTTCAGTTATTTGTTAAAGTAGGAGTTTTACTTGCCCTGTTGTTTCGTCGTAGCTTAAGATGTTCATTTCAGCTAGTTTTCTTAAGGTTCTAACGGTCATTACTGGGGGCGATTTAACTTCCCTTTTTATTTCTTCTACGGTTGACGTCCTTGTTTTGAAAAGTATTGTAAGAATTTCTACTTCTGGGGTGGAGTAGCTTCCCTCAGCTAAAATAAAGTCGACAACCGCGTTTTCCCTTGCCAACTTATTTAGTTCTTCTCTTATTTTGTTGAGGCCTACACTTTTTTCTGCGAATTCTTCTTCGTTAGCTTTTTTAATGCGGACAATTTCTTCTTCAAGCTGTCTTGTCCTTTGATTTAATTCTTCTAACTTCTTTTGTTTTTCTTCTTTTTCATTTTTTAACTGGATAAGTTCCTTGTTTGCCTCTTCCAGCTTAACTTTAAGGTCAGAAAGCTTGTCTTTAAATTCTACTATTTTATTGTTTGTTTCTTCGATTTTTAGTTGGAGGTTTTTAACTGCTTGTTCAAGGTTAGTCTTCTTTTCTTTCAATTCAGTTATTTGCGTGTCATATTTTTTGATTCTACTTTCAGTGTTTTCAAGGTCTTTTTCAAGGCTTTCCATTGCTTTACTTGACGCGTTTGCTTCTTCAATTATAGATTCAAGCTTAGAATTAAGAAATTCTTTTAATCCTCTCGTGTCTTCTTCAGTTTTTCTCAGCAAATCTTTAATGTTAGATATTTCAGACATGATACCCCCCTCATTTTAAACTATATTTCAATTTCCTTTAGGGTTTTTATTTCACCTGTATTTGGATTAAACTCTATAACTCCTCTCTCAGCCAAGCCTTTGACGACGTGTTGAATGAAAGATGTTTTTAGTGAAGTGCTTTTCTCAACGAAACTGATTGATGTGGTTTTCTGATCTTTTATTACCCTAATTACTTTTAATTCTGGTATGTCCAAGACGTTTTTCCTTATTAGAAACTTTAAGGCGGAATATTTTGCTTTTAACTCGTTTAACCTGTTTGATTCCTTTTCATACGATGATCTCAGGGAAGCTATTGCTTTATCATGCTCCATTTTTATGTTCTCAATCTCTTTTTCCAATCTAGCTATCTCGTCTTCTTTTTCTTTGCAGGCTTGCTCAAGGCTGGAAATATTTTCTTTTATGCTGCTTATTTCCTCTCTGGTCTTAGTAAGTTCGGTCTCTAACTCCTTTAACTGTTGACCGAGCTTAATTTCATTTTCTTTAAGTTCTGAAAGTTTGTTTTCGGCCTGTGTTTTTTCGCTTTCTAGGCTGGAGATAGCAGCTTCCAATTCTGATACTGTTTTTTCTTTTTCTTCTTCGATGTTTTGTTTTTCGATGAGTTTATTTTTTAAGCGTTCTAATCGCTCAGTTAGCGAATCTATGTCTCGGCTAATTATGTCTATGTTGCGGTTAAAGGCTTCTTTCAACTCTGTTAGGGTTGTTTTGTTCTTTTTTATGGATAATAAAAGGTCAGAAATACTGGACATTTAATCAACCCCACTTGACACTAGGATAATTAAATTCTATAGCTATATTGCTCAATGATAATTATAACTGTTTACCTTTTATGAGTAAAAGTGGTATTAATTTTAAACGATTCAAAACATGTGTGGGCTATAAATTGTTGTTAAACTTTAATGTAAAGGTAAGATTTCTTTAAAGACATTAACCTAAATGAATACGGGAGAAAATTTTTATTTTGTTAGGAATCCTGTTACTATTAGGTTTATGGCTTCTTCTTCTGTTAGTCCTCTGCTTCTAAGATATAGCAGTACTTCTTCGGAGATTCTTCCTATTGATGCTTCATGTGTTAACATTACCGTTTTGTTTCTGCTAACGAGTTCTGGTATCAAATCTATGTAGGAAGAATCACTTAAAAGAAGGCCTTGACAATCTAGATGTCCAACTGCTTCGTTTCCAAGCCCTAAAATTTTACTTAAAGCTTTCACATAGCTACTGTCTCTTCCCACGAATCTTAATTTTATTTCACCGCGACTCTTAGCTCCAGTTAGGCTGAAAACTTCCTTTGTGGTAATATTGCTGTTTTCTGCGTCTACTGCCGTGGTAAGGCTAAATGACGCGTTATCAAGTAGTTCCGCTTTTGTGATTATACTTAGTTTTTTGGGAGCTTCTAGGCTTCGATAATCGTATTTAAGACGTGCATGGGGGTGAAGCAGAACATTTAAACTAGTTATTACGGTGTCTCTTTTACCCCATCTGTGTACATGTTCGATGTTTAATTGCGATTTCTTTTTCAATACGATTTTAGTGAAACCCGTGTGGCTACCTGCTAGGTCTGGGAGTTCTGCGGCGCAAATTGTTCTCAGGGTTGCTTTGACATTTTCCTCGAGAATTAGGAGATTTGCTGGTTTCTGCTTTGTCCCTGGGCTTGCAATTATAAAACATCCGGAAAGAGGAATCTTTATAGTTTTTTTGATCCACATGAAGTAGCCTTCAACGGGTTTAGGAATATGTTCTTTTATCCATGGGTATTTTTTGATTGCATCTGTTATTTTAAGGATCTCAACATTTTCGATCGGAAGAATGTTTACTTGGTGATCTCTTTGCAAATAGTGGTGTTCTTCCTCTACATTCGCGGCATTTTTCATATCCTTCGGTTGCAATAACTTTCCAGACATATCTCCAATCACCTGAACAAACAATTTCCCCATCTACCATAACATGAGCGACATGAGGCTCAAGGAAATGTAAAATTTCTCCGCGATGGGTTATTATTAGAAGAGAGGTTTCACTATTGAGGAATTCATCCTTTATGAGAAAAGTTATCTTTCTTAAATTCACCAGGTCAAGCCCAGAATCTAGTTCATCTAAAATTAGAAATTTTGGTTTTAGCGATAAAACTTGTAAAAGTTCGGATAGTTTCTTTTCCCCTCCAGAGAAGTTTACATTAACTTCTCTCTCAAGAAGTTCCTCCACCATGTTGTTTAGCTTCGTCTTTCCGATTAATTCGTCCATCGGTACTTTAGAAATTTTTTCAAGTAGTTCTCTTAATTTTACATTTTTAATGGCAGGGGGATCTTGAAAAACCATTGTGATTCCAAGTTTAACCCTTTCTTCCATTGGAAGATTTGTTATGTCCTTTCCTTCAAAATATATGGTTCCAGAGGTGACCTTATATTGTGGAAAACCCATTATAACTTTTGCTAATGTAGATTTCCCCGTGGCGTTTGGCCCAAGGAGGGCATGTATAGTTCCTTTTTCTATTTTCAGGTCTACATTCTTTAATATCTCTTTATCAAGATATTTAACGGTAACATTTTCTATTTTAAGCATTTAAATGCCCCCGGTCCGTTGTAAACCGTGAACTTCACGCCGCGCAGCCCTAGCAATTTAGGAGTAGTTAAATGAGTTAAAATTTAAATATCTCGGTAACTTTCCTCAATTCGAGAAATTCAATAATTATGTTTAAAGTTCACTATAGTAAATTAGAATGTCTTTGCATCTTTAATAATTGTTCTCGGAAAGCTTATGTTTAGTTCACAGCATAGTTACTTTTCTCTACTTAAATAAGGTTAAAATCATCAACTTAACGTTATAATTGCAAATAAAGGACACGTAGTTGAATACTTGGTACATTTAAAATGCTTTTGAAAACTCTAAAATTTTAATTTTACATCATCAGTAGTTATGCCGGGAAACATCACCGCTACAAATCCCGTGACGAAGCCAAGAAGACGAGTTCCGTTACGATCTATACGGTGATTTTCAGATACTATTATAGCTTACTGCAAATTTCATAACACCAACCGTAAAGCTAAACCTACGAGTAACAATAGGTGTAAGAGAAACTACTGGAACACCCATTGGATATCTCATTGGTTCAACTAACCCGCTTAAACTACATGTCATGTACTTTTCAGCTAATACCTAATTATGAGAAGGTAACTGTTGGTCCTTCGGGATATTTTGTAGCTTATAGCTATTGCTATGACCATGTCTGCTACTATATCCCAGTTCAATGTGACACTAACAGTTGAAATTGGAAAATCGCTTTTGACTATTTAACTGACTACTTCAAAACTTCTCTTACAGCCTATAAATATGGTATTCTTCAAGGCTTCAAGTGAGATTACACTGCTTGCAACACTTCGCTCCATCTTATAGTATTTAAGAAACCGAACTATCACATTTTTCGGGGTTAAGTGCTGTTTCATAAGTTTTCTCGCTGTGCAGTAGTTTGAGGTAGAAAGATTTTTAAGGTTTCCCTAATAAAATTAGGTAAGCCTAACATCGGTGGTCAGCATGTCCGACCAACCATTACATGCCATAAAAGATCACGGAGTGATAACTCGAGTGGAAGGAGGAATAAAGGATCTCAGACGCCTTGCCTCGCTTGGTCTTGCACCGGGAAGAAAAGTGAAAGTCCATGTAAACAGCAGTGTTATGATTATTGAAGTTGATAATTCGGTACTTGTACTCGATCGACAGTTAGCGTCAAAGATTATGGTAGGTGCCCAACATGAGGATTAAAGTGGCGTTGATTGGTCATCCCAACGTAGGTAAGTCTGTGATCTTTAACAATCTAACTGGACTGAACGCTATAATATCCAACTATCCAGGTACGACTGTTGAGGTTTATAGGGGAAGCATGAAGTGGAAGGGGTTCGTCATCGAACTGGTGGACACTCCTGGCACTTACTCCATGACACCTGCAACACAGGCTGAAGAAGTAACCCGAAGAGTTATTCTCGAAGAAACACCTGACGTAATAGTTCACGTCGTTGACGCTGTCAGTATAAAGCGACACCTTTACTTAACGCTTGAACTCTTAGAAATAGGAATCCCATTAGTACTAGTAGTGAACCAAATTGACAGGGCTGAAGCCTTAAGAATTAATGTCTTAAAGGAAGAGTTGGAACGTCTCCTCGGCGTCCCAGTTATCACATGTGTGGCTGTGAAGGGAGTGGGCATGGAGGCTCTTTTAGATAGCATTGTAGAGTCTTGTAAATGTAGGACATTAGCCCACCCTAAATATTCTAAAAGTCTTGAAAAATATCTGAGACTTGTTGAAACAGCACTTAGGGAGAAACTCCCCCATAAACTTAAGCGCTTCAGTAGATTCATAGCAGTACAGGTAGTTCTAGAAGATGAAGGATTTAAAGACCTATTAAGCCTCATACCTGAACATTTGAAAGCAGAAATATCTAAATACGGTAGGCAACTCATTTTAGAGCGAGCAGAGAAAGCGGACAACATTTATAGGAAAGCTGTCAACACAGAGGAAGCAGAACACATCAGGCTAAGTAGGATTGACTATATTTCAGTGAAACCCGTTTTTGGGATAACTGTTATGGCCGCACTCACACTAGCTGTGACATGGACGTTACTCGGACTGATACATGAAGTAGGACATAGGATCCCAAATATACTTTACCGCAATTTTTACGAGCCCTTCATTAGAAATCTCGTCGAAAGATTGGTTCCTGAGGGTCCAGTTCGCTACGTGCTTGTTGGAGAAAAAGCCGATATCTACGGTTCACTAGGTTTACTGACCACAGGTGTGTTCTTTGTATTCTTCATGATACTTCCAGCGCTCATAGTTCTTTACTTTATTCTAGGAGTACTTGAAGACGCAGGATTCCTACCGAGACTGTCAGTTAGCTTTCAAAAACCACTTTGCAGAGTAGGGATGTCAGGAGACGCTGTAATGCCTTTAATGACTGGTACTGGCTGTAGCATCGTTGGAGTGTTGTCGACACGTATACTTAGGAACGATAAGAATAGGATGATAGCTTCATTCTTGCAGGTTTTAGGAATCCCGTGCATGGCGCAGCAGGTAATGATATGGTATGTTCTTGGCGAATACGGCTTACCGTACATTCTTGCGCTTTATCTCCTCATGCTTCTTGTTGTTGTGGCTGCAGGACTAGCCTTAAATAAGATTATACGTGGTGAGGGTAGTATTATTCTGCTAGAGCTACCTCCATGGAGAAAACCGCAGTTAAGGAACTTGTTAAAGAAGACTTATGTAAGGGTGCTGTCTTTCTTAAGGAGTGGTGTTCCCCTCGTCTTCTTGGGGATAATCCTTGCAAACCTCACCTACTATACGGGGACAATAGCTATGGTCGCAGAATTTTTCAGCCCGTTAATGTCAGGCTTACTGAAATTGCCCAGCGAAACTTGTGTTGCATTAATAATTAGTACTTTAAGAAAAGATGTTGCAGTTGGTATACTAAGGAAATACGAGCTGTCTCCGTTCCAAATGTTGAGAGCAGTAACCGTGATATCGCTTACTTTCCCATGTATAGGGTCATTTGCAATTCTACTCTCTGAGTTTGGAGTGAAGCGAACACTGGGAATGGTATTCTTGATGTTTTCGATTTCCTTAGTAGTAGGATCTCTTCTAGGACTCCTGTCATCCATAGTAGGCACTTAACGTATTGAAAGGCTACCATAAATAGAGGGTCTAACAACGCCAAAATTAGTATTATGCCGTTACACGTTGCCTAAAGCCAGGATACTAACTATTATTTTACAGCGTAGTAAAGTTATTTTCATCCACGGAGTATCTAATTTTGAGTTAAAATTTAAACGCTTGCCAATTCTGTTTCTTTATGAACCGCTTACGATTCAAGTAGAAATAGTTATTTGTTGGTTTACCGGCAACGTGATACGTTGAACCGAATTTTAAAGTCTTGTTGGTATTTGATCCAACTCTTTAGATAAGAAAATAAAGATGTGTTTTACCGCCTCTATTATTTGATTAATTTTAATTTATTAGTGTACCACAAGTTTACGTTAGAACAGCTTGAATTTTAGTAGGGAATAAAATTGAGTCATTTTATTTTGGGTCTTCACCCCTAAGTGCTGTCGGATAGGGTTAGAAATTTTCATTGAAGTAGCCAAAAATTATTTATGTTTTCTTACATTTTGCTGTTAGATATTGTAAAAGTGGTAGTGGATTTACTTGGAGGAATTCTATGGAAAGAAATGTTTTTGTTCTCTCAATTACAGTTTTTTTAATCGATCTTATATCTAGTTCTTGGTATATGGTTATTCCTCTTTACTTGGAGGAGTTAGGAGCATCAACTATTGCTATCGGAGTTTCTTTTGCTTTAATAAGTATAGGTTGGTACTCGCTACAGTTTCCGGGCGGTTTACTCGGAGATAAAATAGGTAGGAAAATTCTAATAGTACTTTCCACTACCATATTTCTTCCATGCTATTTTATGCTAAGTATTGCACGGGTATGGTGGATGGCAACACTAGTAATGACTGTTTTTTGGGCTTTTAGCGGTCTGCAGTACCCTTCTTTAAATTCGACGATAGCTGAATCCGTTGCTAAAAAAGACTGGGAAATAGCTTTTGCAACATTTGTGTTTTTCAATAACCTTAGCTGGGCGATAGGGCCACTAATCGGGGCGTTCCTTATTCCCCTCTACGGGTTTCAACTCGTATTTTATTGCGGTGTAATCGTTAGCGGAGTATGTGCTGTCATTCAATTTTTATTTCTTCAAGAAACCATGCAGAAAAAATCTAAGGTAGAACATAAAATTTCTTTGGTAACGAATAGAAATATTGCATACTTTCTAACAGGTTGCTCCATATTTGGCTTAGCTTATGGGTTAGTTTTGCCTCTTATATCGCTATATGCCAATAAGCTGCTTAAACTATCGTTTTTTGAGATTGAGTTAATGTTTTCTATTTCTCAGTTTGCTACGTGCATTAGCACATTTCCGAGCGGTTTACTGATCAGGAAAATTGGGAGCAAGCGTGGTTTTATAGTCTCGACTTTGGGGGCTTGTCTTAGTATTGCTGTGTGGATATTTTCGCCATCGTTTTTGGTTGCGGCGATCCTGTTGTCGCTTTTTTCTATTTTTGTATACTCTTTGCAGGATACATCGTATGGTTCTTTGGTGTCTAATATAACTGTCCCTCAGGTACGGGCTACAGTTCTCGGCGTGGCTGCTACAATCATTGGAATATCAAATGCAGTGGGATCAACAATTGGCGGTTACCTATGGGAGTTTTATGGTCCAGTTTTTCCTTTTCTACTTTGTGGAATTTTATCTTTCCCGTCAACTTTCTTCTTACTTAAGGTTAAAGTTTTAGATAGGGAACACGTAGTTGAACATTTGATACACACATAAAACTTTTAATTTTAAAATCTCTCATCGTTGTTATCTGAAAATTGTGTCAAGGAACATCATTATCGTGAATCCTAGAATAAAGCCGAAGGTGGCTTCTCGTTCATGTCTTATGCGGCGGCTTTCAGGTATCATTTCGTCGCTTACTACGAATACCATAGTGTCAGTAGTATTTTAGTAAGTGTTTGTTCGGTTTGTACCCTGCTTGGAGAGCAGCAAAACTAAAACCAGTAGAAGCTCTAAGAATATGAATAAATAAGAGTAAAAATATTTTAAGGCCTCTCTTCAAAATAGGTTGTACACTACTATCATCTTTTTTGAGCAACATTACATTTATATCGGAGTAGAATTTTAGAACTATAGTACAGAATCACTATGGTGACATATATGGGACAATTGAAAATTAACGTAGATGACGAGTTGCTTTTAAAATTTAAACGTATAGTCCTAGCTAGGCGTGGAAAACTTGAGATAAGCCGAGAGGGTAGAGAAGCCATTAAACTTTACGTAAAAAAATATGAACATCTTCTACAAAATAATGTAGAGTTAAGAAAAGATCCACTTAACAAAATAGTAGGATTCATAAAATCTCCCAAGCGTGGTAACGCACTTATAGATCTTAAGAAACTTGAGGCTGGTGAACTTTGATTTTTATAGATACCACTATATGGGTTGCTGCAATAGACTCCTCTGACGAGTTGCATGAAGATGGAAAAAGGACTTTAAAAGCCTTAATTGAGAGAAAATTATCTATGGCTTTAACCACTGACTATGTTCTTGATGAAACTATGACTATTCTTAAAAAACGTGGAAACCCGCCTAAGAAAATTATTGAAGCTATAAGAGCGATTATTGAATCGCCCATGGTAGAAGTAATATTTGTAGATGAAAAACTTTTTAATGAGTCTCTAAAAACATTTGCGAAATATGAAAAATTGAGTTTCACGGATGCTGTAACTCTCACAGTCATGCGCAAATTTGGAGTCAAAGAAATATTTACGCATGATACAGATTTCAACCTACCGAATATAGTTAGAAAAGAAAGACCACCATAATAAATGGCTAAAAGAGTAAGGTCTAATACTTAACGCATAATGTTATATGACATTTGCTCTGTGCTGCTGTTTTCGATGACTTTATAAATTCCTGTTTTTATTAGGGTTTTATGGAAACTATTGGTGTTTTATCTATTTTAGAAGGTAAACCATATAAAGTTGTAAAAAAGCTATGGAAAATATTTGAGGAGAAGTATAATTCTGTTGGTGTGCAGGTATTCAGTCATCCGAACATTACTTTTCAAGCTGGGGAGACTGAAAATTTAAAACAATTAAAGAAAAATTTTGAAATTGCTTGGAACGAGTTAAGAAACAAAAAATTTAGATTCAAACAAAGGTTACATAACCTTTGTATTGTTAAATGGTATCCAAGTGGGAAAATAAAGATAGTTAAAAAATTCAATTTAAAGGGTGTAATTCCCTAAGTCGCAGGAACATTGCATCAACAGTAGGTTAAAAGAGGGTTTCATTTTTCAAATTGTTTCAAAAGACTTTATGCGTATTATCAAAAATATCTTCAATAGTAGGCATAATGCATCGAACATATCTTTTTCGTGAAGCTAAAATATGGTAACTGAAGATTTAGAAGATTGGAATATTTCCATTTGTGGTTTAAACTGTGCTAAATGTGACATATATCGAGCTAGCCACGGCGACGATAAACTGCGGGATGAACTAGTGGAATGGTTTAAAAAGGAACGTAATGAAACCGTTAAACCGGAGCAAATAATATGTGAGGGTTGTAGAGGGCCTCTTGAACATCATTGGAGCCCTGAGTACAAGTTAATGCTTTGCGCGAAGAAAAGAGGGCATCAATATTGTTTTCAGTGTGAAGATTTCCCCTATACATATGTGAATGAATTTAGTTCAGATGGTATATCTCATCACAAGAGAACTATCGAAAACTTGAAGAGAATGAAAGAGATTGGAGTAGAAGTGTGGATTGCAGAGCAGGAAAGAAAAAATCGATGTGTATTTTGCCCGTAGAACGTTAATCTTCCTTTATATGTTTATTTGAAGGCTTAGAGTAACTTAAAGACGTTTTTAGTTCTTTTAGGAATTCCTGTGTAAATTTTTCTTTTTCTTCATAAAGTTTTTGTGCTTCTGGTAGATAGCAGTGAAATTTTCCGAGAAGGTTTTCCTCTATATATTTTATTGTTTCTTGTAGGGTTTGTCCTCTCAGTGTTCCTGTTATTAGAGATTTTACGATCATGAAGGTTTTTCCTCCCTCAATTAGATGAGCATCGTGTAGAATTTTTCCTTCGATGGTTTTTGGCTTAGCTTTTTTGTGTGATTCCCATGCAACTTGGATAATTTGCTTGATTCTTTGCTCAGATAGACCTTCCTTTCTCAAAAACTGTTTTACCGTTTCCTCGTATTTAGGTATCAGTCCATGTAGATATGCTCCATATGTTAAAAGTTCCTTATCTACATCATAGTTTTTACTAAGTTTTTCGGCTTCTCGCAAAATTCTTAGAACATGAGAAAAGTTATGCATCATATCTTTGGCTTCGTAGTAAGGTTTTACAAACTTTTTAAGCTCTTCTTCATACATATAGTGCCTCCCCAAGTTTTGGGATATCTTCTATCAAATTATAATCTAATATTAATGATAAGAGTTTAGACTTATCTCTGAAATAATTGCTCTGGAATATCATTTAAGAATATTTGTTGGTTAGATAAGGAAGAGACCCTAATGATAAGTGTATGCTTTCCGATAAGAAGAATGTTATTGACATTACAATGTTGAATGGAATTATTTTTATAATAATAATTATTGTAATAATAATTATGAAGTTTTACAATCGTGAAAGGGAACTTGAAATATTAAAAAATTTCTGGAACGCGAAGAACGCTTCTCTAGGTATAATATATGGTAGGAGGGGTATAGGTAAGACTTGTTTACTCATTAAGTTTTCCGAAACGGTGGATAAGGTAATTTACATAGGTATACCTGAGGGTGAATGGAAAATTATAGCGGAGTCAATTACCCAGCAGTTATCTTTACCTAAATATTACGTTTTTTCAAGGTTTGAAGAACTATTGGAGTATTTTTTAACAATATCTTCGAAAGAAAAAGTGCTTGTTATAATCGACGAGTTTCAACGGATTGTAGACGCTATACCAGAAGCTTCCTCTATTCTTCAGCAATACTGGGACCTTAAACTATCAAATAGCTTCATAAAACTTATTCTCTGCGGCTCATCCGTTGGAATGATGTTTAAGGAAACCTTGTCGCACAGTGCTCCACTTTATGGGAGAACTTCCTCGGTAATTCACCTTAAACCTTTTAAATATTTAGAGTTCAGGCAAATATTTGATAATTTATCTGAAAGAGATATTATAACACTTTATGCTATATTTGGTGGAACCCCATCGCATTTCAAGTTTATAAATCCGGAAGATCGTCTAGAAGAAAACATATTAAAGATTCTTGATCCGTCAATGTACCTTTTCCACGAGCCTCGTCTAATATTATCTCAAGAAACACGTTCACCTGAGAGGTATCTTTCAATTCTACTTTCAATTGCTAAAGGGAAATATTCTCATGTGGAGATTGCCAATGAAATAGGTATTAAAGCTACAAGTCTTCCCCAATATTTAAAGGTTCTTGAAGAGATGGATTTAATCGCTAGGGTAACGCCAGTTACGGAGAACGCTTGGCGAAGCAAACTTGGACGATACAAAATAATCGATCCGTTTTACAGGTTTTGGGCTAAATATGTTTTCCCTTTTGAGCATATGCTTGAGATCGGCGAAACGGATGAAGTTTTAAACAAAGTGATTAGTGATCTTTCGGAGATAGTTGCACCTATATTTGAGGACATTGTACGTGAAATTGTCGCAAGAACTGGTATATTTGGCAAATTCTTGAAGCTCGGATCGTGGTGGAATAGGAGAGGAGATGAAATAGATATAGTTGGGTTTAAAAGAAACGAGGTATGGCTGGGTGAGATAAAATGGGGTAAGATAGGTAAAGAAGACGTGCTCAAAGT
>Ga0209410_1000030_pt1 | contig 53045 bp, 45 predicted proteins | sample Mar14436cmmetaG_FD_184135 | JGI IMG/M metagenome (GOLD analysis project Ga0209410, IMG submission 184135) | Marine hydrothermal vent microbial communities from Guaymas Basin, Gulf of California to study Microbial Dark Matter (Phase II) - Marker... ... | reverse complement strand
AGCAGAGGGTCGATGGGATCATTGTCCTCACCCCGCGTGGAGACGAAGCGCTCCTCCGTCGGATCCAAAGGAAGGGATTCCCGCTGGTGGTTGTGGACCGGGATATCCAGTCCGCGGACGATGTGGTGGAGGTGGTCGTGGATAACTTCCACGGGGCCCTCGAAGCCATGGAGCACCTCCTCGGCCTGGGTTACCGCCGGATCGGTTTCATCAACGGGATTCCGGGGCTCCAGGCCAGCCAGGATCGTCTACGTGCTTACCAAGTGGCGCTCCAGGAGCACGGGATCGCGCTGGATCCTGAGCTCATAGTCGTCGGCAACTTCCAGGATTCCGGTGGATACCAGGCTATGCAGAGGCTCCTCTCCCTCGAGCCGCGGGTGGAGGCGGTGTTCGCTGCTAGCGACATGATGGCCTTTGGGGCGATCCGCGCTATCCGCGAACGGGGGCTTGAGGTGCCTCGGGACATCGCGGTTGTGGGGTTCGACGATGTCCCTCTGGCCTCCTATTTCGATCCCCCGCTCACTACGGTTCGGCAGCCGATGGCGAAGATGGGGGCCATGGCCTTTCGCTTACTGGCCCAATTGATCCGAGGCGAACCGGTGCTGCAACGGAAGGTCGTCCTTCATACCCAACTTGTTGTAAGACAGTCTTGCGGAGGAGGTGATGTAGAGGGGCGGAACCGGCGGTAAACGGGAAACAAGGGCAGGAATCAACAGATGGAAAGGAGGAACGTATGCGCCTATTTATTAAATTGTCTGTAGTGGGAGTGATCTTGGCGATGGCATTAGGCGGCCTTGCGGCACCACAGGTGCTATTCGTCCAAGAGGATCCGGTAAGGGATGACTACGGGCCGGGAACTTATCTGTATCCAAGGCATGAGGTGTTTACTGAAGGGGCCTTCGACATCGTGCGGGTGGAAATCAGCGCCGACGAACTCGACCTCATCGTCAAGGTCCAGATTGCTGGGGAACTTCTTAATCCGTGGAACGCCCCCAATGGATTCAGCGTCCAGCTACTTGACTTCTACCTGGATACACGCCCAGGAGGCAGCACAGAGACTATCTTCGACACTTCCATCCCATCCAATTTGGACCGCAACCCGAAGGGCACCATCAACGCGGTGATCGCGGAAGACGCGGCTTGGGAGTTTGCGTTCCGGATCCAGGGTTGGGTCGGCGACATGTTCGTCCCCATGGCTATGGAAGAGAAGATGACCGCACTGCTCGGTAAGCCGTACGCCACCAACCTCGCCTTCCATCTCCCGCCAGCACCGGAGGACGCCCCCCGCTACGCCAAATACGAAGGAGTAGCCCTGGTGGTGCCGGACCCTGAGAAACGAACGATTACCTTCAAGATCCCGCTGGAGGTCATTGGCAACCCCATGCCAGGATGGAAGTTCGTCCTCTACATGGCGGGGGTCGATTGGGGAAACGCCCGCGTGGTGTTGGCGGAAGTGGGTGACTGGAACTTCGGCGGAGGCAGCGATGACGACTCCGATCCGAACATCATAGACATGCTTGGTCCTCAAGAGAAAATACTCGACTACTCTCAGGGCTCACCGGTGGTACTTCCCGGCCTTCCCCTGATCGAGGAGGAGTAGCCTATGCCAGGCACCAAGCTCTTGCTCGCGCTGCTGATAGGCTTGGCGGTGGGGGTGGGAACTTTCCCCGCCCCCACCCTCGCGCCGGAGGACGAAGCCCTCCTCCAGGAAATCGAATTTCGAGCCTTCCGCTATTTTTGGGAGCAGGTGGACCTTTCTACCGGACTGGTCCGGGACAGAAGTCGCCCTACTTCCCCCTCCAGCATCGCAGCGGTGGGATTCGGCCTCGCAGCTATCCCCATTGGGGTGGAACGAGGGTGGATCACACGGGAAGAGGCCCTGGAGCGCGTGATCACCACCTTAAAGACCTTTCGGGATAAAGTGGAGACAGAGCATGGTTTCTATTACCACTTCGTTGACCCCCACTCGGGCCAGCGGGCAATGGGCTCAGAAATTTCATCCATAGACACGGCCTGGTTCATCGCTGGGGCCCTATTTGCCGGGGAGTATTTCCGCGGGGAAGTCCGGAGCCTAGCCCGGGAACTTTACGAGCGGGTGGATTGGAACTGGATGCTGGACCCCAACACCCTCCAGTTGCGCCACGGTTGGTTGGGCCCCGTCAGTGGTTTCCTACCCTACAACTGGGACACCTACTCCGAGCACATGTTGATGTACCTCCTGGCCATCGGCTCCCCTACTCACCCTATTCCTCCTAAGGCGTGGGATGCGTGGCACCGACCAGCTCCGGATGGGTATATCCGCTGCCCCACGGAATCGATGTTCGTTTACGTGTACTCCCATGCCTGGGTGGATTTCCGCAACCGACATGATGCCTACGCCAATTACTGGAACAACTCAGTGGTGGCCATCAATCGGAACAGACTCTTTTGCTACGCCAACCGTTTCCGCTACGCCACCTATAGCCGCCATGTGTGGGGCTTAACCGCCTCCGATGGCCCGGACGGCTACCGCTGCTATGGGGCCCGCCCGGGAGGGCACGATGGTACGGTGGCCCCTTACGCAGCGATATCCGCCCTCCCGTTCATTCCCCAGGAGGCCATGGCGGCCATCCGCACCATGAAGGAGCTTTACGGAGATCGTATCTGGGGCAAATATGGGTTCACCAGTGCCTTTAATGTGGACCGGGATTGGTATTCCACCGATTTCATCGGTATCGACAAGGGGATCGAGCTGTTGATGGTGGAGAACTATCGCACGGGCTTTGTGTGGCGGATCTTCATGCGCAACCGCTACCTTAGAAATGCAATGAATGCCGTGGGCTTCGTTTACGACCCAGAGGCGGACTTCGTCCTCACCCCAGCGTACGCCGCTTACTACCAAAGGCTGATGACTGGGGGAATCGAAACCACCGCCGAGGCCCCTTACGCCTCAAAGGCCCCATTGATCGACGGGCGGTTGGAGGATTGGGAATGGGAACATGAGCCACAGGTGGTGGACGCCACCATGCTGGTGCCGGGGATCGACCGGTTGGAGCCAGATGCAATCCTGAGAGGAAAGTTCTGGGCTACCTGGGACGAAAACTGCCTGTATTTGGCCTGTGAGGTGGAAGACAGCGTGTTGGTGGTCAACATGCCACCCACCCGGCGAGGTGATTTTTGGTACACTGACTCCATCGAGTTCTATATCCAACCTGGCCGGGGGCTAAACCGGGACCTGGGGATCTTCAAGCTGGCAGCCCTCCCCTTCGACACCGCCGGGAACCCCCATGCCTGCCGCCACGAGGATTCCAACCCCGGCCCTTTGGAAGAGGTCGCTCCTAAGGTCAAATACGCTTCCTTCCGTACCGCTACCGGCTACACCATGGAATTCTCCATTCCCTGGGACTACCTGGGACTCTCCGGGCTGGTGAGCCCCGGCATGAAGCTGGGCTTTTGCTTCACAGTGCACAACAGCAACAATCCCAATGCCCCATTGGGGGCCTATGTGCGCACAGCCATGATCGCTTGGAACCCGGTACCAGAAGTCTGGGCGCGCCCCAATACCTGGGGAACCCTCATCCTAGTTGGTCCTGAGGATGGCCGAGCGGAGGTGGGAACATGAAGTGGCGTGAGATAGCGTTTGTGGTGTTGGTAGTGGCGAGCCTGGTTGGCCTAAATGCCACCGCCCGGACCCCCATCACCATTTGGGCGATGGGGGAAGAGGGTCTGAACTTAGAGCAGATCACGCCGCGATTTGAGGAGGAGAACCCGGATATAAAGGTCAGGGTGGTGCAAATACCCTGGGATCTAGCCTACGACAAGATCATCACCGCAGTGGCCGGCGGGACCGCTCCGGACCTCTGCCAGGTAGGAACCACCTGGATGGCGGCGTTTGCTTCCATGGGGGCTCTTGTGCCCCTGGATGAGTTCATCGCCCGCTCTCAGGTCGTCTCCCCGGCGAACTTCTTCCCGGGCTCTTGGAGCACAGCTGTGGTAGGGGGCACTGTGTACGGGGTCCCCTGGTATGTGGACGTAAGGGTCCTCTATTATCGCACGGATCTCCTACAGGCCATAGGGGTTGAGCACCCACCCACCACCTGGGAGGAACTATATCAGGTGGGCCTTAAGCTGGCTGAGCAGGGGGAATATGGGCTGGGCCTGTCTCCTCACTGGCAGGAGTTCCTGCCGTTCGTCTGGCAAGCCGGTGGGCACGTGCTCGACCAAACACTGACCCGGCCGCGGGTGACGGACCCGGAGTTCATCGAAGCTCTTGAGTTCTTTGTCTCCCTGTTCCAATCCGGCATTGCTCCCATCGGAGAGGAGATAGACCTGTTCGAGGCTTTTCGGACCGGCTTCTATCCCATGTTCTTCTCCGGGCCTTGGATGGTGAAGCTCATCTCCCAACGTCTGCCCGAAATCGAGGGCAAGTGGTTTGTGGCCACCATGCCCAAAAAGGTCACCCGGGCTTCGTTCGTAGGGGGCTCCGACTGGGCTATTTTCGCCAGCACTCCGCATAGAGAGGAATGTTGGCGGTTCATCGAGTTCATGTCCCGGCCGGACGTGCAGGTCGATTGGTACCGGATACTGAGAGCCTTGCCGGCAGTTACCCAAGCTTGGCAAGATCCTCTCCTCGCCGAGGACCCCCTGATGCAGGTGTTCGCTACCCAGCTGGAGGACACGGTTGCCCCACCTGCCACCCCCGCCTGGGAGGAAATCGCCCAGGCCCTGACCACCAGGGTGGAGGAGGCTATCCGAGGGGTGCACACACCGACCGAGGCCGCCCAGCTCTTAGACCAAGATATCCGAAAAATCCTTGCTCGACTGTAACCGAACTGGGAAAGCAGAGAGGGGGAGTGGGGGTGCAAAGCGGAAACGTGCCCCCACTTCCCGCCGTCCAGCCTATTTGCGGGCCAGGGCCAGGGTTGGTGTGCTCTTCGTCTCGCCAGCCCTCACCCTGTTTTGCTTGTTCCTGGTGGGCCCGATCCTAGGAGCCCTGATACTCAGTTTCACTAATTTCAACGTCTATGCTATTGGCAACTGGCTGCGGGCCTCTTTCGTGGGAATCTCCAATTATCGGGAACTGCTCTTCGAGGACCCGCTGTTTTGGGTCTCCCTGCGCAACACCTTTTATTGTGTCTCGATCACGGTCCCGGCCACCATCGCTTTCTCACTATTGGCTGCCCTTCTTTTGAACTCAAAAAGGCTCAGGGGGAAGGCCTTCTTCAGGCTGCTTTACTTCCTGCCCGTGGTCACCAATACCGCAGCTATGGCTGTGGTTTGGCGCTGGTTGTTCAACTACCGTTTCGGATTAGTCAACGGGCTTCTGAGCTTGTTGGGGATCAAGGGCCCGAACTGGCTTGGCGACCCAGCTTGGGCCATCCCGGCCATAGCAGCCATGGTGATCTGGCGAGGGATAGGCTTCAACATGCTGATCTTCCTGGCGGGATTGCAGGGAATCCCGAACTACTTATATGAGGCAGCGGCCATCGACGGTGCCAACACCTGGGCCATGTTCCGCTACATCACCCTCCCCCTCCTCCGGCCCACCACCCTCTTGGTCACCGTCATGACTTTGATCGGGCATATTCAGCTCTTCGAAGAGCCATTCATAATGACCGGAGGTGGCCCCCTAAACGCCACCCTGTCGGTGGCCATGTACATCTATAGACTCGGGTTCAGGTTCTTCCGTCTAGGTTATGCCTCTAGTCTGGCTTACGTTCTATTCCTCATCATCTTTGTGGTCACGCTCATTCGGATGAAGATAGGGCGTAGTACGTTCGACTACGCGGGAAGCTGAGGAAACGATGCAGGGGAAAGGGTTTCGAAAGGCGTGGCGGTTGACCTCCAAAGCTGCCCTCCATGTCCTGGCCGGGGGAGGGGCGGTCATCATGGCCCTCCCTTTCATCTGGATGCTCTCGACCTCTTTCAAACCTGAATCAGAGGTATTTCAATTCCCCCCCAGGTTCATCCCCAACACCATTACTGTTGCCAATTATATAAACTTGTTCCAACGCCTTAATTTCATACGTTATTTTCTAAACACATCCCTGGTGGCGATATCAATCACCCTCGGGAGCTTGTTCATCAACTCCTTGGCAGGATACGCGTTCGCCAAGATCAAATTCCGTGGTCGCGATCCGCTCTTCATGGGAATACTGGCCACCATGATGGTGCCGGGTTCGGTCACCTTGATCCCGAGTTATCTCCTGATAAAGAGTCTAGGGATGGTCAACACCTATGCCGGTCTTATCCTCCCCGGGTTGGCCAGTGCCTTCGGGATCTTCCTTATGCGACAATTCATCAGAACAATCCCAAATGAGCTGATAGAAGCTGCCCAAATTGACGGCGCCTCGGAGTTTTGGATCTTCTTAAACATAATATTGCCCCTCTCCAAACCGGCATTGGCCACACTCGGGTTGTTTACCTTCATGGGCTCCTGGAACAACTTCCTTTGGCCACTCATCATCGCCACCGATGAGCGAATGTACACGCTACCGGTGGCCATCGCAGTGCTCAGGGGACAGCACGGGGGGGAATTCGCCCTCCAGATGGCAGGCGCGGCCGTGGTGGTTGCCCCTATCCTTATAGTGTTCCTGTTGCTGCAGCGTTACTACATTTCCGGGATCGCGCTGACGGGCATGAAAGGGTGAGAGGCGATGCCAGAGAAACTTTTCCATAACGGATATGGCTACTTCAACGAATCAGGGGACGAGTACGTGATAACTAGGCCGGACACCCCCTGCCCCTGGGTGAATGTGATTTCCAACGGCATCTATGGCCTCATCATCTCGCAGGCCGGAAGTGGATATAGTTGGCGAGAACATGCTACACTGAACCGCATCACCCGTTGGGAACAGGACCTAATAAAGGATCAATGGGGTAAATATCTGTACTTGAGGGACAATGCCACAGGGAGATATTGGTCTGTATGTTGGCAGCCGGTACGTCGGCAACCCGAACGATACCAATGTCGGCATGGACTTGGTTACACCATCATCTCCTCCCTGCAGGAGGGGATAGAAGCCAGCGCCACCTTCTTCGTGCCGGTGGACGATCCCCTGGAGATTTGGATAGTTAGATTAAGAAATTTAAGTTCCTCTACACGCCATCTATCCCTGTTTACTTACCTGGAATGGCTCCTAGGAGTGGCGCCTGACTGGCACCGGGAGTTCCATAAGTGCTTCTTTGAAACGGAATTCCAAGAGTCCCTGGGGGGGATGATCGTGCGCAAGCATCTGTGGGATCTCCCGGGATCGCAGTGGAACAGATCTTGGGGCTACGTGGCCTTTCTCACCTCCTCTCCCCCTCCAGGGGGGTTCGATTGCGACAAAGAGGCCTTTCTAGGGCGCTATCCCTATGGAAGTTTGGTGAGCCCGCGAGCGGTGGTGGAAGGATCCAACCTCCAAAGCATGGGGAGAGGGGTAGACGCGGTGGGTTGTTTGCGGGTGGACATCGAGCTTGCCCCTGGAGAGGAAAAGGGCGTTGTATTCAGGCTGGGAGCGGTGGAAGAGCCGGTAGAAGCAGGGCGGTTGACCGCTAAATACGGTGACCTTCAAGCGGCCGAAACCGCCCTTACCACCGCCCGTTGCTTTTGGAGAGAGCTGCTGTCCCCGCTTCAGGTAAAAACCCCAGACCTGGCTTTCGACATATTGAACAACTGGTGGCTCAAGTACCAGGCGATATCAGGCCGGCTGTGGGGGAGGACAGGCTATTACCAGCCCGGGGGGGCTTTCGGCTTCCGAGATCAATTGCAGGACTCCCAAGTGTTCCTTCTTATCAACCGCCCAGAACTCACCCTGAAACAAATCAGACTCCACGCACGCCACCAATACCGAAGCGGCACAGTCCAACACTGGTGGCACCCCCTTAGCGAGATGGGCGCCGTGACCGAAAGCAGCGATGACCTGCTGTGGCTCCCGTTTGTCTTCATTGCCTACCTTAAGGAGACAGCTGACTTTTCTGCTCTAGACGTGGTAGAGCCGTATCTCGATGGGGGGGAGGGGACATTATATGAACATTGCGTGCGTGCCATTAACTATGTCTTGAGCAAGTTGAGTCCACGTGGGATTCCCTTGATTAGAGGAGGGGATTGGAACGACGGGATGAACGCCACCGGGTTGCAGAATAAAGGGGAGAGCATCTGGCTTGGACATCTCTTACACTGGATTCTTGTTGAATTTGCCTACTTGGCCACCAAAAAAGGAGACTGGGAATTGGGCACCCGCTACCGCACTCAAGCGGACAGGCTCAAGGAGGCTCTCAACCGACATGGGTGGGATGGCGAATGGTATATCCGGGCCACGGACGATAGAGGCACAGTGCTGGGAAGCAAAACCTCTTCCGAAGGCAAGATATTTCTCAACCCTCAAACCTGGGCCGTGTTGGCAGGAGTAGCCCCTCCGGAACGGGCACGAACCGCTATGGACTCTGTGGAGCGCTTATTGGAATGGGATTACGGGCCGCTCCTCTTCTGGCCACCTTATACCAGGGTCATTCCCTCTATCGGTTACCTTACCCGGTATGCCCCTGGCACACGGGAGAACGGGGGGGTATACACCCACGCTGCCACCTGGGCCATATTGGCGGAGTGTCAACTGAGACACGCAGAAGCGGCTTACCGGCTGTACTGCAAAATCAACCCCATAAGGAGAGGCCAGGATCCTGAACTTTACCGGGTTGAGCCCTACGTCACCTCGGGGAGCGTGAACGGCCCACACTCACTCCACCCGGGACAAGGAGGGTGGACCTGGTACACGGGCTCGGCCACCTGGCTTCTGAAAGCCGGGATAGAGGGGATCTTGGGCCTCCGCCCCACGTACGCCGGGCTGGTCATCGACCCCTGTATGCCCCCTGAATGGGAAAAAGTCAAAGTAAGACGACATTTCCGGGAGGCTGTATACGAGATCGAAATCGAAAATCCCCATCACACCGGACAGGGAATCGCAGGCGTGTGGGTAGACGGGAATCCCCAAGAGGACAACCTCATCCCCGCATTCGCCGATGGCGGCGTGCATAAAATCCGGGTCATATTGGGCCCCACAAAAAAGAAGCCCCATGCCTACTAACCCAACTCAGTTTTCCCTCGCAGGCCAATGGAATTACCTGCCTGACCCCGAGGGGACTCTGACTCCCCCGGAGCTGCCCTACCGGGGCTGGCGAACCATGGAGATCCCGAGCAACTGGCAGCTCGGGGGCCTTGAGGACTACAGTGGGGTCGTTTGGTTCAAGCGGGCCTTCGATGTACCGGTGGAACGGGGGAGGGAATACTGGCTGCGGTTCCACGGGGTCGACTACTTCGCCAAGGTATGGCTGAACGGGGTTTATCTCGGGGAGCACGAGGGCTATTTTCAACCGTTCGAGTTCCGCGTCACCGGGATAGTCCGCCCCGAGGGAAACGAGCTCCTTGTTCGGGTCGAATCCCCGCGCGAGCCGCCGGGGGAGGTGTGGCCCGATCGCAAACGGCTTATCAAGGGGGTGCTCAACCACCACGACTGCCGCCCCGGTGCCTGGGACCCAAAGCACGGCCAGGACATGAACACCGGCGGCATCTGGAACCACGTCGAACTTTATTCGAGCGGGCCGGTCAGGATAACCGCGTTGCGGATCACCCCTGAACTCCTTGATGACGGAACTGCGGCCGTGGAGGTCCTTTTCGAGGTGGAAAACCTAACGACCGAGACCAGGCTCACGGCCGATATCTCCCTTTCCCCGGCCAACTTCACCGGCGAGAGCAGGAGCTGGAGGGGAACGCTATTCGTTCCCCGCGGGAGGAAGATCTTCCGGCGGCTGCTCCTCCTCAAGCGCCCAGGGCTTTGGTGGACGTGGGACCATGGGGAGCCCTGCCTCTACCGGGCCGAGGTGGGGCTGAGCCTTGGCGGCGGGGAACGGGTGCTCAAGAGCGAGCGTTTCGGGATCCGCAAGCTCGACGTGGACAAGGAACGTGGCTGGCGGCTCAACGGAAAACCCTTCTTCCCCCGGGGGACGAACTTCATCCCCGCCCAATGGCTTTCCGAGTACACCCCGGAGAAGATACGGCAGGATATCGAGCTCCTCCTCAGGGCGAACGTGAACGCCGTGCGGGTCCACGCCCACGTCACGCGGCCGGAGTTCTACGATGCCTGTGATGAGGCGGGGATCCTGGTTTGGCAGGACTTCCCCCTGCAATGGGACTATGAGGAAAGTGAGGAATTCTATAACAACGCGGCCCAACAGCTCGAGGAGATGATCGAGCTCCTCTACAACCATCCCAGCATCGGGGTCTGGTGTTGCCATAACGAACCGAAACGGAACGAGGGCAAGCTCGATCACGTGCTCTATCGGGTTGCTCGGAGAGCGGATCCCAGCCGTTACGTCGAGCACCATTCCGACTTCCGGGACCATCCCTACCCGGGCTGGTACTACGGCCATTGGTGGCTGTTCGCTGTCGCACCGGGGGCTCCGTTCGTGAACGAATTCGGGGCCCAGGCGCTCCCGAATCCCGAGACGATGAGGCAGATGCTCCCCAGGGAAAAACTCTGGCCACCTGACTGGAGGGCCTGGGCTTACCACGACTTCCAGTACGACCAGACCTTCAATGTGGCCGGGATAGAGATGGGGGATTCCCTCGAGAAGTTCATCGAAAACAGCCAAGAATACCAATACCGGCTCCTCAAGTTCGCCATCGAGCGATACCGAGCGAGCGGGAAGGTGACAGGGATCTTCCAGTTCATGTTCGTCGACCCTTGGCCGGCGATTACCTGGAGCGTGGTGGATTACTGGAGGAGACCCAAAAAGGGGTACCGAGCGTTGCAGATCGCCTTCCAGCCGGTACTCGTCGTCTTCGACTACGGGAGGGACCGCCTCCAACAAGGGGGACGGAAAACCCCTCTCTTCAACGGCATCACGATCGTTAACGACCTACACCGGGAATTCCCCAGGGCCGAGTTGCGTCTTTCTCTGAAGGGTCCGCACGGCACGCCGGTGCTTGAGGAAGCCCACATCGTGGATATCCCTCCCAGCAGCTTGGTGCGTGTGGTGACCCCCAAGATGGAAAAGGGGGAGTGGTGCATTCCCCCAAACGGCCCCGTGGGCCGGTATACCCTGCGAGCCCAGCTCTTCCATCGTGGTAAGGCCCTCTCGGAGAACGAGATCGTGTTCGAGGTGAAAGGGGCGCCTAACGACTCAAGTACAGCGTAGGTTCATCGGCTCTTCGCATAGCGCCGACGGATCGTCTTCCTCCATGTCTTGCATCCGGAGCTCATGCGCCTCCGCGTGGGATATCTTGCCCTGCCAGACGAGGGAGCACGGGATGCCGGCTTCCTCCCCAAAGCGCACTTCGGCCTCCTCGCCGATGAACCCCGTCCTTCCCCGCTATCGCGCCGCGGGCGAGCGGCCCATCGCTCCCACAAAGCGGACCAACCGCGTTGTTGGGGAACTCACCGCTTCCTGTATTTGCCCCAAAAGCTCGCTTGCGCTTGTGGGCTTCCCGAAGCCCCGCGAAGTATTCCCCGTGTGGGATCAACCCCTTCCAGTCCTGGATTCTTTCGGTCAGCTTCCCCGTTCCCCAGCTGTTCGTTGGCCCGGTACAAAAGCGAGTCGTATCGGTTTTCGTCCCAGCGGGATCGGGTTCGCTGCAGCCACTCCAGGGCCTCCTCTGCCTCTCGATAGACCTCGGCGATCTGGAGGAATACCCCTGGGAAAGGGCCTTTGAAGTGCGCCCCTAGAGAGGAACCACCCGGAGTGCTAAGACAAGAGGCGGGCAAGGGTCCCGCGGAAAGGGGTGCACGATGAAGAGCAACGGCAACAGGTACAGTCCGGCGTTCAAGTTCCAGATACTGAGCTTCAGACATAAAGTTGAGACAGGGGGCAGCGTCAGGGTAGTGTTAAAGCCCAGGTGTCTCGGGTTGACCGTAAAAAGGGGTCTGGCTATATTTGGGAGCAGTTGGGTCCGTAGCTCAGGTGGTCAGAGCGCACGCCTGATAAGCGTGAGGTCCCTGGTTCGACTCCAGGCGGGCCCACCAGCGGGGTGGGAAGTGGCGGGGAGATTTAGTTTTGATTCTTTCAATCAAAGGAGGTTTAAAAATGCTCAAAATGGCGGTGTTTGTGGATGTCCAGAACGTTCAAGAAACTTTCGAACGTCAGGGCTTTGGTGTGCGTTACGATGCCCTGAAGGATTACATTTTGGACCATTTCAATCTCGGCATAGATGAGGTAAAGTTCATAGCCTTTGTTCCCTATAAACGCGACGAAGACAGGCGCATTCGCCTCATCGACGCTTTGGCCTTCATGGGCTTCCGAGTGATTTCCAAAGTGATCCGGGAGCATCCCGATGGGGGCCTCAAAGCCAACATGGACGTGGAATTGACCTTGGAGGCAGTGCTCCTTTCCGAACGCATCTCTCAAGCGGTCTTGGTAAGCGGTGATTCTGACTTCGTCTCCCTGGTTTCTTACCTTTCGCGCAAAGGGATCAGGGTGACCGTCATCGGGCCGGGGCGCACCTCTACCTCGGTGGAACTCATCCGCATGGCCGACGATTACATCAACATGGAGGAAATCCCCAACGTTTTGGTCTCGCGGGCCATGCGGGAGCCGGAGTTCCCCCAGCCCTACGAGCCGGGGACCGTTCCCCACGTGGAATCCATCCCCGAATCGGAGCCCCCTCCCGAAGGGTCGGATCTCTGAAAAAGAAGAATCGCGGAAAAGGGTCACTCCTTAAGGCGAAATGGAAAGTTTCCATGAAAAGTTCAGCTTTCGATGCCCGTGATTCCACGTTTGAGGAGCTCTTTTCCTTTCTGAACGGAAAGAGACACGTTACCCACGGGTCCTGATGAGGTTAGGGCAAGGATTGAGCCCTCGGACGTGGGGGAGTTGGGAAAGATCACCGAAAAGATCTACACCAACAGGGTCAAACCCGAGATCTCCATGGTCTCATTCAAGGCTTACACAAAAAAGACAGCCCCCGCGATCCCCAGATTCTCCGCAGGCTCGCGGCTTGGAAACGCAACCATCTGGAACTCCCTCATGGCCACATAGACGAACGCCACGATTAGGATTTTTCGCAGTTCTTACGCTTTTCCGGCGAGGGAACCCCCTTAGACGAGGTCCAGGTTCGAGAGTGTTTCTCCAAAGGTCCATGGCAACTGCATATAGGCGGTCGCAATGAATTTCTTTTCTGAAGAGGCTTCGCTTCCTTGTAGTGCCTACAAATTAGCCGAGGAAGCCAGTTGGCAACATACTCGTTGCTATCCAACTCCCAATCCTCAAAGATGCCTTCAGAACATGTTTCTGTGCGCTACCACAAAAGTTGGACAAAAAGGAGGGGGGAAGATCCATTGCCGAACACTGCTTTCACGCGCCAAAGGAAAATGAACGTGCCCTATCGAGGGTGGCCTATATCTCTCGGAAGGAGTAAGTCAGAGGGTAACGGCGGCCAATCCCGAAGGCCTTGGGGGAAACCTTGAGGGTAGGAGGAAGTTGTTTCCTTTTGTACTCCGAACGATGAATTCGCCTGATCGTTTCCCGAACCAAGGTCTTGGGGAAGGAGCGCAGCAACCTTTGTAAGGGTAAGTTATCCACCAAGTACGCCCGCAATAGGGGATCGAGCTGGGGGTAGGGAGGGAGGTCCTGGTCGTCCCGTTGCCCGGGACGAAGCTCGGCGGTCGGGGGTCTTTCCATCACCGATCTGGGGATGAGCTCCTTTTCTGCCGATTCATTTATCCAGCGAGCAAGCTCGTAAACCTCCTCCTTCAGGAGATCCCCGATGGGTGCTAATGCCCCCACGGTGTCGCCGTAAAGGGTATTATAGCCCACGGCGATTTCCGATTTGTTAGCGGGGCAGAGCACGGCGTATCCCAGGGAATTGGCGAAGGCCATCAAGAGCAGCCCCCGGATCCGCGCCTGAATGTTTTCCCCCACCACCCCGGATGTATCCAAGACCCCGCTTAGGGCTTTCACAACCGAATCATAGACCTCGACAATGGAAACTTCGCTCAGTTCTACCCCCAGGTTTTCGGCAACCATCCGTGCTCCTCTCCAGGACTCCTCCGTGGTATATGGACCGGGCAGGAAGACGGCCCGCACCCTGTCCCGGCCCAAGGCCGCAACGGCCAAGACGAGGACCACCGCCGAATCTATGCCCCCTGAGGTCCCCACCACCGCCCCTTTCAAGCCGTTTTTTTCGAAATAATCCTTGATCCCCAGGACGATGGCCCGATAAATCTCGGCTATTCCCATCTCGGCCGGAGGGTCCACGGGATCTCCCGCAAGATCACAGGTAAAAATCCCTTCCGCAAAACCCGGAGCAGAGAGGAGGAAAGCCCCGTCTGGGCGTATCACGAACGAGTGGCCATCGAAAACGAGCTCGTCCTGTCCCCCCACTAGGTTGACGTACACTACAGGGGCCCCGGCCCGGATGGCCCAACGCTTCCCCAGCCCCCACCGGATGGAGGGCTTACCCCGGAAATAGGGGGACGCGGAAACGTTCACCAGCAGGTCAACCCCGGCTTCGATCTCTTGGGCGATAACTCCCTCCTCGTACCAGAAATCCTCACACACCGAAAGCCCCAACCTAAGCTCCTCCCATTCCAACACCGCTACCTTATCTGCGGGAACGAAGTACCTTTCCTCCTCGAAAACGTCGAAGGAAGGGAGCTTTGCCTTCGCTTGGTACCCCAGGACTTTCCTTTCGGCCAAGAGGTAAACAGCGTTGTAAAGAGCATGAGCTGCCCCGAAGGCCGCGGCCGAGGGATCGGCGCGGTTCGCGTCGCGGGAGTCACCTTCGGCGATATGCCCTACGATAACGGCGATCCCCGTGGTCTCCTCCTGCAATTTCGTAAAGGCCTCTTTGGCGGCGGCAAGGAATTCGGGACGGTAAAGGAGGTCCCTCGGGGGATAGCCCAATAGGAAAAGCTCAGGGAGGACCAAGATGCGCGCGCCCTTTTGGCGCGCGATCTTAAGGGCCTCCTGAGCTTTACGCAGGTTTCCCGTGAAATCCCCTACTGTGGGATTGAGTTGAGCCAGGGCGAGCCTAAACTTGCTCATGTTACCGGCTCATGGGAACCAAGGGGCTTGCGCATCCGGAGCCAACGCCCCCAAGATCCCACCACTTCGAAGCCCAGCTTCTTGTACCACGCGAGGGCCCGGGAGTTCCTCCGTCCCACCCAGAGGGTAGCGGTGGGACAACCCCGGCGTTCCCCCAGGGCGAGGGCCCGGTCCATGAGTCTGCGCCCGACCCCTTTGTGCCGATGTTGTGGGGAGACCACGATCTCGTGGATCTCGCAAGTAGGACGATCGTCGGGGCCCCGCCACCGGGGATTGCAAGCCAGAAACCCCACGATCTCTCCATTTAATTCGGCCACAAAGAAGCCCTCGGGACATGTAGCGTAAAGCCATTCAAGGTAATCCTCGGCATCGTCGTGGCCATGTTCGGCGTACTCTTCGAGGCCGCGGTATGCCTCAAGATAGAGGGGCACGAGCCGCTTGAGTTCCTCTTTCCGCACATTGCGTATACGTAAGCCCTTTAGGTCATCCCTTCCGTCGGAACCCATATGGGTACACCTCTCCCTTGATCCTACCGCAAGTTCCTGGTTCATTTCTAGGGCATACAGATAGTAACATTCACCCAAATAAGAGGACAGAGGCCAGTTGGAGGTGGATGAAGCGCAATGAGGATATGGTGGGGAGCGTTGTTTCTCTTGTGTTTTATCGCCGAAGCGGCGGAGCATGAGCCACTTCCGTTCGATTCCGCGGCGCGCGCGGTGGGAGAGGTGGCCAGGGCCTTGGGCGCTTCTAGCCGAGGCCTTTTGGAACCTTACCCCCAAGCAGCCGCCCCGTTCCTTTGGTTCTTGCGTTATCTCCCCCGGGAGTGGCGCCTCTCCCTCATCCGTTGGGGGATGTCCTTCTCATTGGGCTACCCCCTTTCCGCGTTCGATTCCTGGGATCCCCTACAGCCTTTTTCCCACTACACCGCCCGTTACCCGAAGCGGCGATATGACACCGTCGTCATCGGCGACCCTAGTGGGGGCACCGCCCACTTGGCGGCGTTGCTTGGAGCTCCCCTTCTTCCCCCAGGCTATCTTTTGGGCGTCCGCCACCGGATCGATCCCGACGACATGGACGCCTACATTGCCACCGCCGAGGTCGCCCTCCGGGGGATGCAGCGGGGGGCCGAGGTCGAGGTGATAGTCCATTACGATCCCCTCCACGACCGGGATCTCGTGACCAACGCTGCTTTGTTCCGCGTGCGCGCCCTGGACCTCCCCGAGGCTTATCGGAACTTCATCGGGCGATACCTCAGGCCCGGAGGTACGATCGTGATCGCGGAGGACACCTATACATGGCCCCAGGTGGAGCTCTGCCCCGGGGTTTGGCTCCAAATCGGGGGGCTTGGGGGCGTATCCCCTGAGGGGTACCTCCGTCGCTTTCCTCCGCCCGGGACGCCCGAGAAGCGGCGGGAGTCGGAGTGGGGAACCCCGGAGCCCTTTGTCCTTGCGACGGAGGGGTTCGCCCGGGCACGTGGCTTCCGGGTGCTGCGTCTGGCGTTTTCGCACCCGGAGTGTTACTCCACCTTGGCATACCGGGCCTATCGCGCTGCCGGAGCACGTGAAGGATTCGCCATCCTCGACTGCTTCACCACCATGGATGCCCGTTTCTGCAAAAGGACCGGGATTGCACCGCTGCACCTTGTGTTCAATACCCGTGATTCCTTTGAGTTTGCCCTAGACTTCTTACGAAAGGAGCACGTGGGGAAGGTTTTTCTCTTGCTGCACCCAAGTTATGCCGCACCGGAAGACCTCGTTGCACCGGAGGCGTGGGAGCAGGCCCTCGCCGCGCTCCGCATTAGGGTGGAGTGGGTAGTGGATCCCCGCTTTTTTCCCGATGACCCCTTCCTTCCCTTCGCCGCAGCAGCTGCACTTTCCCGGATCGGGAAAGCCCTCTCCCTGGAAAACCCACTTCAGTTGACACCGAAATCGCTCCTTGAGCTCCTTCCCTGAACGGGGACGAAGGCCTTGAGGCCCTGGTTCCCACCTATAAGCTCGAATTCCATCCCATAGGCGATGGAGATGTTCCGAGGTGTCAATACCTCGTCCCGCGGCCCCTGGGCGACAAGGAGACCTCTCCTCAGGATGGCCACACTATCGGCGTAGAGGAGGGCGTTGTTGGGGTTGTGGGTGGTGAGGACCGGGGAAAGCCCTTCAGCCGCGAGCCCCCGCACAAGCTCCAGGATCCCGTGTTGGTGTTTCGGATCCAGGTGGGCATCGGGCTCATCCAGGAGGAGGAACCTGGGCTCCTGGGCGAGGCCCCTGGCGATGAGGACGAGCCTCATCTCCCCCCCGGAAAGCTCCGTATAGACATGGTCCGCAAGCTTGGAAAGCCCTACCGCATCCAGGGCCGCGAACGCGATGGCGAGGTCCCGCCGCCCGGGGGTGGAGAGGAGGCCGAGGTGGGGTGCCCGTCCCATGAGCACCACCTCCAGTACCCGGTATCCGAAAACCGGGCGGTGGATTTGGGGCACATAAGCGATGGCCCGGGCCCGCTCCATTGGGGGAAGGACATATAGGTCGCGGTCACCCAACGAAATCCTTCCCTCTTGCGGAGCTCTGAGGCCACAAAGGCACTCAAGCAACGTGGTCTTACCCGAACCATTCGGCCCCAGGAGAAAATATACCTTCCCAGCTCCAAGTTCCAGGGAAATCCTCTGCAAAACCGGTACTCCGGGCCTATAGGCGTATGAAACCCCGTGGGCCGAAAGCTTCATCTCCATCCTCCGCCCCGGGCTAGATGCCTCATGAAAAGCAAAAGGAAGGCCGGGACCCCCACGATCCCCGTGAGGATCCCCAAGGGGATCTCGCTCCTCATGAGAGTCCGGGAAAGGAGATCCAACAGTACCAGGAAGCCAGCACCCATCAGCATCGAGGCAGGCAGCACCCGGGAGTGATCGGGCCCGGTGAGGGCCCGTGCCGCGTGAGGTGTGATAAGTCCGATCCACCCGATCATCCCCGCCTGGGAGACCGCGGAGGCTACGAGCAAAGTTCCCACAAGGATCACCCGGGTGCGCAACCGCGTCGCGTTCACCCCCAGCGCCGCCGCCTCGCGTTCGTCCAGGGTGAGGAGGTTCAGCCGCCACCTCAACAGAAGAAGGGTCCCCGCCCCCATCACGCATACAACGAGCAGCTTCTCCACCGCATCCCACCGCGTCCCCGAAAGGCTCCCCAGCAACCAGAAGGTGATGGCGGGGAGGACGTCCAGGGGGTCGGCGACGTACTTTATCATCCCGAGGAACGCGCTGAATAGCGACCCCACCAGGATCCCCGAGATGACAAGCACGAGGACCGAGTTCCCGAACCGCCGCGCCACCAACACCACCAGGAACACCGCCAAAAGACCGAAGCCGAAGGCGAACGCGTCGACCAGATACCAGGGGATCCCGAGGAGCAACGCCAACGCGGCCCCGAAGGCGGCCCCGGAGCTTACCCCGAGGATCCGGGAGTCCACCAACGGGTTCCGGAAGATCCCTTGGAACACGGCACCGGATAGCGCCAGGGATGCCCCCACCAGCGCCGCCCCCAAGGCCCGGGGGAGCCGCACGTCGAGGATCAGGACGCGCGCGGTGGGGGACACGCCGTCCAGAGGGAGCAGCGCCCCGATCACCTCCTGCAGGCCCACGGGGTAACGCCCCACGAACAGGGAAGCGGTGACCGCGACGGCTGGGAAGAGCACGAGCCCCAGCCGGATGGCCCCTTGTTTCACCCCTCGATCACGGTGACGAGGCCATCGGGCAGTTCATACCCGTAGAACTCCCGATAGAACGCCTTGACCTCGGCCACGACGTCGATCCCGATGTCGGGATGGAGCTTGGTCGCCATCCACAGGAGGCCGAGGAAAGATTCGGGGGTAGGGATGTCCCAAGGCGCGAACACCCGGGGCATCTTGTGGACCCTCCTGCTGCGCACCGCCGAGATCCCATGCCAGAGGGGATCGTTCAGGAGATCCTCCGGGGTCACCTTCCCATAAGGGGCGATGAAGATCACCTCGGGGTCCCAAAGAAACAACTGCTCGATGTCTACGTCCTGCCAATAGCCCCGGAGCTGTGCCGCCACCGGATCCCCGCCAGCGAGCTCGATCAGCTGGGTTTGGTACATCTCGCCGCTCGCTACCCGAAGCGGCCGGGCCCCCACGAACAGGGTCCGGGGCCGCGCGGCCCCCAGGCCGGCCACGGCGGAGGCGATGGCTCGAACCATCGCGTCGAAGTACGATAGGAGCCTCGCGGCACGCTCCTCGACGCCGAAGATCCTCCCCAGGAGCTCGGTCGTCCCCCTGATCCCCTCCACGTCCTCCGCGTGGAGGATGACAACGGGGACATCAAAGGGGACGAACTCCTCGGTGGCCTCCGGGTCCTTCCACAGGCTCGCAAGCACCAGGTCCGGTTCCCGGGCAAGGGCCTCCTCCAACGACGGCTTGGTGCGGGTGTACTTGTCGGGAAGCCCCGGATCCACCGACATAAGGGCCTCCCACGAGGGGGAACCCGGCTTCAGGCCTACAAAGGTCCCGAGGACGAGCCTATCCTGGACCCCGAGGGCGTAAAGGTACATGGTAGCCACCCCATAAAGGCTTACCACCCGCTTCACCGGGGTCTCGATCTCCACGTGGTTCCCGGCCTGGTCCGTGACAACCAACTTCCCCTGGGGGAATGCCCCCAAGCCAAGGAGCAAGGCCACCGCTACAGCAAGAAGCGCTCTCACCCTCTCACCTCCCTGGAGAACTCCTTCCCCGTTCGGCTCAGCCACTTCAAGGCCGCCTCGATCTGTCCCAGGCGGAAGTCCCGCACGCACTTCCACATGCTGAGATCCTCCTGTGGAGGTTCCTGGCGGCGGATTTCCCGCGCCAAGTTCTTTAAAGCATCGATCTCGGCCTCGATCAGGGGCGGGATCCCATGCGGGTCGAGCTTGAGGAGGAAATAGACCTTGGCGAGGAACTCCACCCTCAGGTCCCTAAGGGCCGGGACGGGACGCCGAAGCCACTCCCAGAGCTTCCTCTCCCCTTCGGGGGTGAGACGGTAAACCCGACGGGCTCGGCCGTTTGTGATCTGAGGTTCCCCCTGGATGAGGCCGGAGTGTTCCAAGCGGGAGAGGGCCAGGTATAAGCGGCTGGTGGCGATACGCCATATGGGGCGAAGCTCGCGCTCGATCTTGCGCTTCAACTCATATCCGTGCTTCGGCCCCTGGGCCAAAAGCCCCAAGACCGCGTATTCCACGGGAAATGGTGCCTCGGACATCCGCACGGAAGGATATTCCAAGTTGGAAGTTCCTACAACCTCCCCGCCGATACCCGCCCCTGATCGGTGGAGTTACATAACGAAGCGATGGCCTCAGGAAGTGCGCGCGGATGGATCACGGTCCGGTGGGGACAGTGGAGCCGCGTCGGGGGAATCTGGTCCCTGTAAGGTCCCGCCAACATCCTTACCGTCCACATCCCCAGGATCCTGGCCGGGAGGATATCGTTGTCCAAGCGGTCCCCAACCATAACGGCCTGGGAAGGAGGGACATCGATGGCATCGAGGATGATGCGGAAGAAAAGAGGTGCGGGCTTCCCGATCCCCATCTCCGCCGAAACCAGGTCCCAGGCGAACCCTTCGGTTATTCCACTCCTGCGTAGGAACTGTCCGGTCCTTTCGTCCTGGTTTGCCGCCAATGCCAATATATATCCGGCACTGCGGAGCACCGCGATCGCGTCACGAATGCCGTCCCGCAGACGATGTTCCCGTCGGGAAAGCCACTCCCGCTGGAACGCACGGAACCGCTCTTTCATATCCCGGAACCTTCGGACATCGGGACGCAGGTAATGCCATAGCGCCGCAAGCCATGCGTCTTGGTCAAGCCTCTGAACGTATCCCTTCACCGTCCTCCGAACGTCCTCCGTCGTGACCTCTATCCCCCAATTCCTAAGCTCCTGAGCGATGAAGGCCTCCCAGGCTTCATATTCGGGGTCTTCAACCAAAATCACGCCCCCCGCATCGAGAAGAACGGCTTTTACCATCCTCCGCCCTTTCAAAGCGTATACAAAGGTATGGCGATCTCGATACCCTAACCTTCCGGCGTATCCTGGGCAAGGACCCGATGGAAGGATAAAATCTTAAACGGTGGTGAAATTTGTTTCCCCTTAGGGATACGCAGCCACGCTGGAAGACGCCATATGTGGTGATCGCCATTATCGCCCTCAACGTGATCGTTTTCTTCATCGAGCTCGGTCACTCCCCCAACGATGTGCGGTTCGTAAACCTCCTTCCCTGGTATGAGGAGTTCGGCAAGCTCCCTCCCTGGACCAAAGCGAGCGTTTTCTTCCGGATATTCGGGGCCCGTGCCGATCGCTTTCCCATCTCGGAGCGGGATTACTTCATAATTCAGTGGGGTCTGGTCCCGGCGGAGTTCTGGTCCGGAAAGGATCTCCCCCCCACCATCCCAATTCCCATCTTCCTTGTGGTGCTCACCTCCATGTTCCTCCACGGGGGATGGTTCCATCTCATCGGGAACATGTGGTACCTCTGGCTTTTCGGCGACAACGTTGAGTGGGCCATGGGAAGCGCCCGCTTCGTCCTCTTTTACGTCCTCTGCGGCCTGGGAGCGGCCTTCACCCAGATGGCGGTGGCACCGGGCTCCATGGTGCCCATGGTGGGGGCATCCGGGGCGATCTCCGGAGTGATGGGGGCGTACCTCGTGCTCTTCCCCTGGTCCCGGATCCTGACCCTGGTCCCGTTTTTCTTCTTTTACTACTTCATGGAGCTTCCCGCGGTCCTTTTCCTTGGGTTCTGGTTCTTCATTCAACTCTTCTCCGCTTTGGGCAGCATTAGCATGATCGATCTGGGCGGGGTAGCATGGTTCGCCCACCTTGGGGGGTTCATCACCGGGGTGCTTTTGGTCTTCCCCTTCAAGAAACGCTGGGTGACACCGGGGCTTGTGCGGTGGTGGCGGGCCAGGCGTTACTACCGCCCACCTTGGGGCTGGTGGCCATAAGGATCCTGGGGATAGACGAGGCCGGGCGGGGGGCCCTGCTCGGTCCCCTGGTGGTGGCCGGGGTCCTGGTGGAGGAGGAAGCCCTTTCCCGGTTGCGTTCCTTGGGAGTAGCCGATTCCAAAACCGTTCCGCGTAAAAGACGAAAAAAGCTCCTCGTTGAGCTCCTCCCCCTTGCCTCGGGGGGGCGGGTTCGGGTGATACCACCGGAAGATATTGACACCCGAAACCTCACGGAGCTTGAGCTTTCCGCGGCGGCCGAGCTTATTGGGATACTCACCCCCGGTCATGTGGTCCTCGACGCCCCCGTTTCCCCCCGCGCCATTCCTTCTTTCCGAAAACGCTTGGCCGCCAGGCTTCACTCCATGGGGGAGAAGGTTCCTCCACTCTCCATCGCCCCCAAGGCGGATCGGGACTCCCCGGTCGTGGGGCTAGCGTCGATCCTCGCCAAGGTAACCCGGGATGCATATGTAGTGTGGTTGCGAAAGCGCTTCGGCGATTTCGGCTGGGGATACCCCGGAGAGCGGGCCGTGCGGAAGTTCCTCCGGGATTGGTGGGAAGCCCATGGGGATTTACCCCCCATTTGCCGGAGACGATGGGCCACGGTCAATAAGGTCCTCGACCCCACCTTGCACATCGGCAGCACTTCCCAAAAACGGGATCGTACTTGCAATTAAGGGGTACTGCGGGCAAAATCCCCTGAAGATCCCTGTCGAGGAGGTTGGAATGCCGAAGCGCACATATCAACCGCATCGCCGGCGTCGCAAGCGAACCCATGGATTTCTAGCGCGTATGAGCACCCCGGGGGGACGGGCGGTCATCGCCCGTAGACGTCGCAAGGGCCGTTGGCGTCTAACCCCCTGAGCGAAAGAGAGGGAGTGGCCGTTGGCGCGGAAAAGGGTGTATGAGATCGCGCGGGAGCTGGGAATTACCTCTCGGGAGCTTTTGCGGGTCCTTTCCGATTTAGGCATGGAGGGCCTGCGGGCGGTCAGTACGGTGAGCGAGGAGGAGGCCGAGGTGATAAAGGAGCTCCTCCTCGAACGCGCAGGCAAAAAGGAGGCCCCATCCGAAGCCTCCGTGAAAACGAAAGAGGAGGCGTCCACCGCCGCGGTGCAAAAGGCCCCGGAGAAAGAAAAACCCAAGCCGGGTATCCCCCGTCCGCCGGTAGTGGCGGTCCTGGGACACATCGACCACGGGAAAACCACCCTCCTTGACACCATCCGCAGAACCAAGGTAGCGGAAAAAGAGGCCGGGGGAATCACCCAATCCATCGGGGCCTATCAGGTGGAATACAACGGCCGCACCATCACCTTCATCGATACCCCGGGCCACCGCGCCTTCACCGCCATGCGCGCCCGGGGAGCCCAGGTGACCGATATTGCGGTCCTGGTGGTAGCCGCCGATGACGGGGTCATGGCCCAAACCGTGGAGGCCATCGACCACATCAAGGCTGCCGGGGTCCCTATGATCGTGGCCATCAATAAGATCGATAAACCCAACGCCAATCCCGATAAGGTCCGCCAACAATTGGCGGATATGGGCTTCGTTCCCGAGGAGTGGGGCGGCGAGACGATCATGGTGCCCATCTCCGCCCTCAAGGGCGACGGGGTGGACGAGCTCCTGGAGATGATCCTTTTGGTGGCCGACCTCCACGACATCCGCGGCGATCCCAAGGGGGAACTGGAGGCCTGGGTGATCGAATCGCATCTCGACCCGTCCCGGGGCCCCGTGGCCACGGTGGTGGTGAAGAACGGGACCCTGCGGGTGCGGGACGTGATCGTGGTGGGTACCACCTGGGGCCGGATCCGCGCCCTGATCGACCACCAAGGGAAACAGATCAAGGAGGCCACTCCCGGGATGCCCGCCCAGATCCTCGGCCTCTCCGACGTCCCCCAGCCGGGGGAACGAGTGGAGCGGGTCAAGAACCCCCGCGAGGCGGAAAAGATCGTTTCAGAAAGAAAAGAAGCTCGGAAGAAACCTCCCGAGCCCCGCTTTCCTCGCACCTTCGAGGAGCTATTTGCCCAGCGAGAGAAGAAAAAGCTCAAGTTAGTGCTTAAAGCCGCCACCGTGGGAGCTCTGGAAGCGGCGAAACTGGAACTCGGGACGATCCAGATCGAAAACGTGGATATCGAGTTGCTCCACGCGGGGGTGGGGCCCATCACCGAGTCGGACATCCTCCTCGCCGCCTCGGTGGAAGAGGGGGAACCGCTTGTGGTGGGCTTTGGGGTCAGGGTCGACCCCAAAGCGCGGAAGGTCATCGAGCAACACGGGGTTCCGGTACGTACCTACGAGATCATCTACGACCTCATCCGTGAAATCGAGCTTGCCGGGAAGCGCCTGCTCGGCCCGCAATACGTGGAGACCAAGGTGGGCGAGGCCGAGGTGCTGCGCACCTTCAAGATCTCCGGGGTGGGGGTTGTGGCCGGGTGCCGCGTGCGCGAAGGAAAGGTGATCCGGAACGGCAAAGTGAAGGTGATCCGCGACGGCGAAGAGGTCTTTACTGGCGAGATCGCATCCCTCAAGCACTTCGCCCAAGACGTCCAAGAGATGAAGGAAGGACAGGAGTGCGGCATCCGCATAAAGGACTTCGACAAGGTGAAGCCCGGGGATATCCTGGAAGTATACGAAGTCAAGGTAATCCAGCCCGCCTGAAGGCGACGCGGGCAGAAGATGCACATCCGGCTCCTCGAGGTGAGGTTGCGGCTTTATCGCGTCGCGAACATAAAGGAGCGCCGCTCAGTGGTGGAGGGACTGGTAGCACGCCTAAGACGCCAATTCAACGTTTCCGTAGCGGAGATCCCTTCCCAAGAACGTGACCTCGTGATCCTGGCTTTGGTCAACGTCTCTAGCGACGGGGCCTACGCCGAGGGGATGATGGAGGAGATCGTGGAGAAGCTCCAGGGGTCCCGGGAATTCTACCTTGAGGACCACAAGCTGGAGGTCTTTTGATGAACCCACGTGTGAAGGCCAGAATCGAAGCGGAGATCCAGCGGGAGCTCTCCGACATCATCGCCACCGAGCTCAGGGACCCCGTGTTGAAGGAGTTCCTTCCCGATATCGTGGGGGTGGAGCTTTCGGCCAACGGGCAGCGGGCTACGGTGTACGTGTTCGCTGGGGATGAAGCGCTGAGGGAAGCGGTGCTTTCCGCCTTGGCCCGCGACGCGGGCTTCCTGCGCACGGAGCTTGCCCACCGGATGGACCTCAGGCGCGTGCCTACCCTCCGGTTCGCCTGGGAGGATCCTCTTAAGCGGTGGCCGCTTTAGCGCCGATCCCGTTGCTTCCCTTGCGCTCGCCCGACCACGGGGGTCGGGAAGTTACCTCGCAACGCCTCCTTTCCCGATGGGAAATCCTGCGGCGCTGGTTCCGTGAAGGCTCCCCCCACGAGGTGGTCGGGGAGCCGCTCAAATTCGTCTTGTTCCTCACCGGAGGTGTGGAGCACGAGTTCATACACCTTTTGGGCAGCAGCAGAGGCCCGTATGTACTGATCGCCCACCCGGGGCACAACTCCCTCCCCGCCGCATTAGAGGTGGCCGCGGCGCTGCGGCAGCGCGGTATCCGTACGGAGGTGTTGCACCTGGGGGACCGCGAGGCCCCGGGGAGGCTGGAGGTGCTTCTTCGGGTAAGCGAGCTTGCCCGAGGACTGCGGGGAAAGAGGGTAGGGCTCATCGGGAAACCATCGCCGTGGCTTCTGGCCAGCTGTCCAGACCTTCGGGCCCTGGAAGAGAGGCTCGGATTGAGCTTCGTGGAAATTCCGCAAGAAGTGCGGCCCACCCAGGCAGTGGAGCCCCCGTCCGGGGAACGGGTGGAGCCGGGGGAGGAAGAATTACAAACGGCTGCAGGACTTCATGCCGCCCTGCGGGACCTCGTCGAGGCTGAGAAGTTGGACGCCTTGACCATCGCATGCTTCGATCTCATCCGGGAAGGGGTCACCGCCTGCTGGGCCTTGGCCCGGCTTCCTTCCGAGGGGATCCCCGCGGCTTGTGAAGGGGACGTCCCTTCCCTGATCGCGCTGGTCCTTTCCCACCTCCTCACGGGGCTTCCGGGATTTATGGGCAACCCTGTGGACATCGACCCAAAAGGGGAACGACTGCTGCTCGCCCACTGCACCGCGCCTTTGGCGCTCCTCGAGGGCTACAGGCTGCGGAGCCACTTCGAGTCCGGAACCGGAGTCGCGGTGGAAGGGAGGCTCCAGGAGGGGCCGTACACCCTCGTTCGCTTCGGAGGAAGGACCCTTGAGAAGGGCTTCTTCGTCGAAGGGAAGGTGTTAGGGGAAGAGCCAAAGCGTCCGGACCTCTGCCGCACCCAGGTGGCCTTCAAGGCCCCGAAAGGGGCGCTGAGGAAGCTCCTGCGGGAGCCGCTGGGGAACCATCACGTCCTCATCCCCGGCCATCACCGAGATGTCCTCGAGGCCTTCCACTCCCTTTTCCTCTCCGAAGACTTTCATGACTAGAAAGCAACGACCCCTTTTGATACGAGACAGGCCGTGGGGGAACGGTTTCCTTCTTTTCGACCGCTCCGCTCGCGGCGGTGGGTGTTCAAAGGGCCTCAGTTCGCCCCCGCGACCGGCGCCTTTCCCAACTTCTCGCGCTCGGACCCTTCTGGCGAAGGGGGAAGTGAACATCGGCACGTATGGGGCCCTACCGAAGAGGAACCCCTTTTCGACTGGCACAAGCAAGCATTCTCGTTGAACGAGCAAAAGGAACGTTAATCCCGCGCCTATGCCGAGCTCAAGCAACTATGGAAACGCCCTCCCACAGAAGGGCCACCGCCTTTCCGCGGCCGGATTGTGAACCGAGCGTCCCGGGACGGTGTATAGTGAAGTGGAGGTGATATCCATGCGTACCGTGGTTTTGGGCGCCTTGTTCCTTTTGGGATCATCTCTTCTCGGCATATCCCAAGTTTCCAGTTCCGCCTCCAGCGCGATCTCCTCGGAGAGGCCGTTTCAGGTATGTATAGGCACGTTCGTGTTCGAACAGGGGGAGAAGCTGGCGGTAGAACTTGTCCGGCGAGAACCCTGTCCCTGTCTCTGTGGTCCTATCTCGATCTTGGGGTTTAGGGTCGTGGACCCCGATGGCGACCCTGTGTACGTGGATTCCGGGGCTTATCCGGTGCCCATAGACAAGTGGGTGGGAGAGTGGTGTTTGGTCGACGGCTCCGGGAACATGGTCCCCCCGGGCGACTATACCTTGCGTATCGATTCCTCGGCAGGGGAATTCCGGGTGATGGTACAGGTAGTGACTCCAGGGGCGCGTCCCCTGGGCAAAAGCTTCGCCCAAGCTTCGGTATGTGGCCTTGGCGTCCGGGTGTACCGATTGATCACCGAGGAGGACGAAGGGAGTATCGTTGCCTTGGGAGAAGGCGCTTACCTCATGGTGGCCCTGCCCGGAAACCCCACCACCGGTTACTCGTGGGCGGCCGAAACGGTGCCGAATTTTCTCGAGCCTGTAGCGGGGGTGGGTTACTTACCCGAGGCCCAGGATCCCGCGCTCGTCGGGGGCGGCGGTATCTTCTTCTTCCGCTTCCGGGCCAAAGAAGCCGGCTCTGGAACCCTTTCCTTTGCTTACAAACGAGCTTGGGAGACGGCACCACCGGCCAAAACGTTCACCATTACCGTGGAGGTGGGTTGAGGAGAGCCCGTCAACACTGGCTTCAGTCGGAGGGGAGGTTAAGCTATGACGTCTACCTTCCGGGTGCTCGCCCCCTGCACCTGGGCCTCCGGCGCCGGCAGCGCCCGCTCGGCCCACCGCGGTTCAAGGAGGCCGGGGAAGTGGCCACCCTTTGCGCAGCTTGGGGATCTGGTGCTTGCCCCAGTGGCGTAAGGGGCCAGGATGGCCTCGGAGGGTTCGATGTGAAGGACGTCCGCGGTAGGGAGAAGCCGGGAAGGATCGTTCTCATCGTTCTCCTTGGCGCAAGATTTTTCGCATATCCCAAATGACCACGGTGCCGTCTTCGCTGGCGGTGGCGAAAAGGTCCCCCGAAGGATGGAACGCGACTCCAAATACGTCTCCCAAATGTCCGTTTAATTGTGTCAACGGGTCACCAGTGGGCACAGAATATACCACAACCTCTCCCTCGGCTTTCCCTGCAACTAGGTATGCGCCGTCCGGTGAGAAGGACAAACAATATACCGGGGGTCCTTTATCTTGAATGAGCTTGAGCACTTTGCGACGGCGGGGATCCCAAAGCACAACCGATCCCTCATCATCGGCCGAGGCGAGGAACTCGCCTTTTGGTGAAAAGCAAACCGCGGTCACCACCCCCCTATGTTTCCGCAACAACCTCAACCTTCCCGATTCCAATTCCCAAAGCCGCACCGTTTTATCTTCCGCTCCTGCAGCAATCACTTTTCCGTCGGGGGAAAATCGCGCAGCGTAAATGGCATCCCGTATCAGCGGTTGGAGAGCCGGGTTCTTCACGGGCTTCCAGAAAGTCTTCACCAGCTCACCCGTGATCGCATCCCAAACCCGCACCGTCTCGTCCACTGAGGCTGTAAGGAAATATTTGCCGTCGTGGGAAAAATCCGCATCGGAGATGGGTTCTTGATGAGCCATGATCTCAAGGGCCTTCTCCATACCGTCGGGACTCAATTTCCAAATACACACCTTTCCATCATTTCCCGCAGTAAGAACCCGATCTCCCTTAGGGGAAAAAGCGATGGCATCTATTGCTCCAAGATGGGCATCCTGAACGAAAAGCTCTTTCCAATCATCGCACGCCCAAAGGAAGACACCGCCCTCCACTGTAGCCGCAGCCAATCTTTTCCCGTCAGGGGAAAATGCCAGTGCGGAGAACCGGTCTTTGTATCGGTGCTCGCCCAAAACGGCTGCCGGCTTTTTTGTCAGCAAATCCCAGATGACAAGCGGACCCGAAGGATTATGCTGCACAAGGACGTTGGGGGGATAGATTTCAGCCTTACCGGGACCATATCCCAAGGAAAATGAGGCCCGTAACATGCCGGATTCGCTCTCCCAGGTGCTTACCACTCCCCGGGAATCAACGGTGATCAAGGTCCCAGGATCTAAGAACTCAAGCTCTATTAGGGGACCGATCCCCAGGCTTTGGAGAAGCCGTTGCTCCCTTACGTCCCATATTCGCACCCGCCCATCGCCGGCTTCCACCGCGACCCTCGAACCATCCGGGGAAAAGGCCGCTTGACGGACTCCCCACTTATTCCAAGGGAATTTCTTATGCCGCGTTGAGTCGTCAAGCGTATAAAGCACAAGTGACTCCGCGGACCTGGAGCCACATGCGAGCGCGGAACCATCGGGCGAGAAAACCAACACCGTCACCTCCTGGGTCAGGGCGGAAAAACTTAAAACAGCCTCTCCCTGAACGAGATCGAACACCGTCACCTCCCCGGTTTCGGAACCCACCGCCACAAGAGCACCATCCGGGGATAATGCTAAAGCGGTAATCCACATGTTCGTCTTAAATGCGGCGATTTTCTCCATTTGAGGGAGTTTAAATACAATAATGGTTCCGTCCTCAAACGAAAGACCGAGGATCCCCTTGTTCGAAGCGAAGCGCGCGAACCGAGGCATCTTGGGCAAAGGGCTTACACTCAAGAGTTCCCTTGCGGATACATCCCATTGCTCAACCGCAAGGGAAGTCACGACCCATAGGTATCCACTAAAAGGAAACCCGGCCACAAGGTACCCATGCCCCAGTCTGGCCACGGCCCCAAAGGGCATTTCTCCGCCCAAGCCGCAGACAACCGTAAAAATTGCAGCAGCAACGAGGATCAACTTGCTTACCATGGTGCCCCGTATTGTACACAGGGACAACCGACATGGATGGAAAGTGAAAATACTGCCACCAAAAGTTGTGCTCAGCTCTCCCTTTTGCTGTTTTTTTCTTCCCCCCGGCGTCTTCGCAACTCCAAAGCCGACCGGTTAACGATAGCGTACAGAGAGATACCCAAACCGCTCACCGACATAGCATAGGAGAAAAAGCTTAGGGGTACATTGGGGGCGATTATCCTAAGGACCATGAGGAAGGGAAGCACTATCGCGGTGACCAACAACACAATGGCCGCCGAGATCAACGTCCGAAACTTCTTCCTCCTCATTTATAAAGCCAACACGAAACGTAATGATTCGGTACCGGTTCGAATTCCGGTGGTATCTCGCGGTCGCAAAGGCCTTCTATCTTGTCTTTGCATCGGGGGTGGTAGCGACAACCCAAAGGAGGGTTCAAAAGGCTCGGAGGCTCCCCCGGGGGCACTTCCTTAAATTTGAACGCGTTCTCCGGGTCGGGGTCCGGAATGGCGTCCAGGAGGGCCCGGGTATAAGGGTGGAGGGGGTTGTGTATGAGCTCCTTCACGGGGGCCTTCTCCACAAGCTTTGCCGCGTACATGACGAAGATCCGCTCTGAGAAGTAGCGCACGGTGGAAAGATCGTGCGTAATATACGCTACACCCAAGTTGTGGGCCTCTTGGACCCCCTGCAGGAGCTGTAGGATCTCCACGCGTACCGAGGCGTCCAACATCGAGACCGGTTCGTCGGCAACGAGGAACTTCGGGTTAAGCACAATCGAGCGGGCGATTACCAAACGCTGTTGTTGCCCCCCAGAGAGCATATGGGGGAATTTCCCGATGAAGTCCTCCACCGGGGTGAGCTTCACCTCCTCCAACACTTCGCGGATCCTCCGTTCCCGCTCTGCTCTTGTCCCCCAGCGGTTTACCACCATCGGCTCCAGCAAGATCCGTCGCACATTCATGAAGGGAGGCAATGCCCCGTAGGGATCCTGCTGGATGTATCCCACTTGGGAGCGGTACCAACGTCCAAGTCGTTGGAGCCTCTTTCCCTCAAAGAAGATCTCGCCCTTGGTGGGTTGGTAAAGCCCGAGGATAGTGCGGGCAAGGGTGCTCTTGCCGCAGCCGGACTCACCCACGAAGGTAACTGCTTCCCCGTACTGAATGTCGAAATCCACCCCATCAACGGCCCTCACAAACCCCACGTGGATGAAACCCCACTTGCGGAGTTCGAACCATTTGTGCAGATCCCTCACCCGGAGGAGGACTTGATCCTGCATCTCACCGCTCCTATGTATAGAGGTGACATTTGATTTTACGCCCGTCCCCACAATCCACCATGGGGGGCTCCCGATCGCAGATGGAGAAGCGTTGGGGGCAACGCGGGGCGAAACGGCAGCCCGCGGGGGGGTTGATGAGGCTGGGAGGCTGTCCCGGAATGAAATCGAGTTCCTTGTCCTCCCGTAAGGTGGGGACGCTGGCCATAAGTTTCTGGGAATAGGGGTGCAGCGGCTCGAGGTAGAAATGCCCCGCATTTCCCAGCTCCACGATCTGCCCCGCGTACATCACCATGGCCTTCTCCGCTAGCTCGCTCGAGGTGGCGATGTCATGAGTAATGAGGATGTAGGTGAGTTCAAACTCTTCCTTGATCCTCTTCAGCGCGTTCATGATGTTCGCTTGTGTCAAGACATCCAGGGCCGAAGTGGGCTCGTCTAGGATCACGAGCTTGGGATTGGTCACCAGGGCCATGGCAATCACCGCCCGTTGGCGCATGCCGCCCGAGAGCTCAAAGGGGTAACGATCGACGAAGTCGGTGGGAACCCCCACGATCTGGAAGGCCTCCACTACCTTCTTCAAAGCCTCCTCTTTCCTCATCCTGCGGTGTATGAGTAGAGGTTCAGCTACTTGGAAGCCCACCTTAATAACCGGATTGAGGGCGTTCATAGCCGCCTGGGCCACGTATGAGATCTTCTGCCAACGAATCTGGCGACGGAACTGTTCGTCGTTCAAGGACATGACATCGATGCCATCAATGTAGATCTTCCCGGTGTAGGTATGGGTGTTACGGGGAAGGAGCCTGAGGATTGCCTTGGCGAGGGAGCTCTTACCGCAGCCGGATTCACCCACAATGACCATGGCCGTGTGGGAGGCAAGCTCGAAGCTCACCCCATCTACCGCTTGGACCACACCCTTGGTAGTCCGGAAGTAGAGCTTGAGATCCTCGACCTTAAGGAGCGCTTCCATTTCAAATCTCCCTCAATCTGGGATTGAAGATCCTATCCAGCGCATGCCCGATCATGGTGAACCCAAATCCCGTTACCATTAACATAAACGCCGGCTCAAGTACCCAATAGTAGTGACCCTGAAAAAGGGCTCCCCTTCCATAAGCATCCGAGAGCACCTTTCCCCAGGTAGGGAGAACTGGGTCTCCCAAACCCAAAACCGCGAGGGCCGCTTCCAAGAACACATAGCTCGGCACAGCGAGTACAAAGGACGGGATAAGCCAAGGGATCACGCGAGGGATCAGGTACCGGAAGATGATTCTCATGTGGCCCGCTCCGTAGCTCCGCGCCGCCTCGATATAGGGCGCGTTCTTTTCCTGGAGGAAAATAGCACGGTAGTTCTTGACCGACGATTCGATAATGTTAAGGACAAGGAGGGTCGCCAAAATGGCCCAGATGCTTTTTGAGAAAAACATTCCCACCATGATGAGGATAGGGAGGGTGGGGATGATCATCCGAATCTCGGTAAGCCTTTGTACAAGAGAATCAGCATAACCCCCAAACCAAGCCCCCAGGGCCGCGATGATTACCGAAGTGATCATAGTGCCCAACGCCGCAGCCAAACCAAAGGAGAGGGCCACCGGAGTGCCCCAAAGCAGGCCGACCATAATATCTCGCCGCAAATGATCGGTTCCCGCCAACCCATGTACGGTGCCGTAAAGCACAAGCTCAGTTTCAATAGACGCATCTGGCTCGAAAAGATAAGCAGTAATCACTACCCTGTGATCCCCTTTTTGGACCCTTTTCATATCATCGACTCGGCAAAAGAGTCCTTCCTCTACGTTCTGGGTACCGAACAACTGCACGAGCTTTTGGTCACGGGAAATCGAGTACCAGTACCTCCCGTGTACGCTTACCGACTTTACGGTGATTCTCCCGAAGGTATACTCCCGGCCATCAGGAGTTACCCAGGTCACCGAGACCAAAGGCCTTTTCTTCTTGAACGCCGGCTTATAAACCAACGCAAGCTCCGAGGGAGGAAGGTCAGCAGTATAGCGAAATTGGTAAGTAATGGTGACCTTCCGGGATGTCTTTCCCACCGTCTCTTCTTCCATCTGAGCGTGCTCCTCCGATCTTAGGACGCGCGTTTGGGGAAGTTTCCTGGGGGTAAAGTAATTGATCCATGCCGGCTTGGCGTTAACGGGATTGTAACGCCACATGTCCTCGCCGCCCCGCCAAAGCCTCACAGCCTTTCCATATGGGATGGTTATTACGGTATATATAGCCAGTGCCACGATAACGGCCAAAATTCCCAACCCAACCAAAGCCGATTTGAATCGTGTAAGCTCTTGGAAGGTTTCCCGCAATTGCTTCATATCGCGCTTCCTCCCCCCACCTTTATCCGTGGATCGACCAATGCGTAAATGAAATCAAGTACAAAAACCGTGATCCCCAAAAGGTAGGCATAGATCATGGTTAAGCCGACGATGACGGGTGTATCGAAGCTATTTATGGCTTCCATATAGAGGGATCCAAGGCCAGGCCACTTGAACACCGACTCGGTAATTATCGCGCCCATCCACGCGGATATTAGCATGAGGGCGAAGCTTGTGATTATAGGCGGAAGGGTAGGCCTGAGGATGTAGCGGCGCTCCAGTTCCCTGCCCGGCACCCCCTTCGCCCGCGCCATCTCCACATAGTCTTCGCTTGAGTAGATGAGGAAAAAGGTGCGCCAGCTGTAAACCGAAGCGAAGATTCCCGAAATGAACCAAGCAGAAAGTGGAAGGATCATATGTAAGATTACGCTAAGTGCATATGCAAAGGGATTCTTCGGCGGGGGTATACTCACGAACCCTCCGAACGGAAGAAGGCGCAAGCTAGCAGCGAAAATGAGGATCAAGATGACCCCATAGAACCACGGGGGTGCCGTGGAAAGGGGGGCGAGGGATACTGAAAGCCTGTCCCATATACTCCCGTACCGCCTCGAGAGAACCAGAGCTACGTAGATCGAGGTGAAAAACACGATCAAGCTTGCGCTAGTGAAGAGCAATACCGAATAGGGTAGTCTTTCTTGAATTATTATCCAAACACGTTTTGAGCCGCTTGTGGAATGGATATGCTCGGCGAAACCGAGATTTAAGGTTAAGGCATCGATCAGGTACTTGAACGCCCGTGACCTCAAAAAATTGCGGTCAAGCCTGATGAAAGGTTTGTCAAGACCCAAGCGTTCGAGCTCAAGCGCAACCAGCTTATCAATAAGTTCCCGTTTTTCTTCGGTGGTAAGATTCTTGTATGCGGGGTTCGTAAAGACCGACATGCTTATGGATTCCTCTACCTGAGCCTTTTTTATCTTGTCCACGTAGCCACCCATGTTAGCTACCACAATGGTGAGGAATATGCCTATTACCAGCGCAAAAAAGATGGCGATCGCCCGCATGAAAGTGTAACGTGCTAGTCTTATCAACGACTGAAGCCTTCTTCGCGCCAACCTTAACTCTCCTTGGTCTCCTTAGAAGGATCCGGTGAGGTTTGCAAAAGCAAGTATAAAAAAAGGCCCGGGAGGTTCAAGCCTCCCGGGCCTTTTCCCCAAGGGCTACGGAACGGCGATGAACTCGACGGAAGCGAAGGACGGGATGGCCACTACCTTCGAGCAGACGGCCACCTCGAGCTTCACTGTGCCCTCCGGAAGCTTCTTGGTGAGTTCGGGTGGGAGGACCACGTTCCAGGTGGGGCCGCCCGCGTGCTCGGCGCTGCCGATCGCCACGAGGTTTCCTTCAGCGTCGAAGAGGAGGTACTTCACGAACTCGATCTCCTCCGGCGGATAGGGTTCACCCTTGAAGGTGATGTTCACCGGAATCACGGCACCTGCGCCGATCTCCAAGACCTCTGGAGCGCCGAGGAAATCGATCTGGGCGATCTTGGGCTCAGCGAAGCGGAGCCACTTGTCAGCGGGATCGCGGAAGGCCTCGAACCGTTTGAGGGTAATGGTGCGAGCCAATGTGTCGACGGAATCAACGTAGAACGGGCCATCACCGACCCAGAAGTGACCCTTCTCCTCTACCCACTTCTTGAGGTTCTCGTAGCGGGCAACGGCCTCTTCTTTGCTCACGTACTGGCCGAGCACGTTGGCGTAGGGGACGTAACCCTCGGCTAGAGCCTCATCGAGGTACTTCCGGAGTACATCCAGGGTTGGACCCGCGATGTAGCTCAACCACTCGACACCCTTCTTGTCGGCCTTGTCGCTGGAGAAGGCCACCTCGCCCGCGGCTTCGGCCTTGATCCCGAGAGCCACCGTGTGCCAGGCCCCGGGACCCTGGGCATAGAAGGCATCGATCACGTTATCGGCTACGATCCACTCGGCATCCAGATACCAGGTGTCGGTGTAGACCTCCATCACCAAGGGGTTTGTAGAAATGAGTCTAAGTCCTTTGAAGTACTCCAGGAAAGCCTCGAGATCGGGCTTTGCGGCCTCATCGAAGATAGGAGAATCCTCCTTACCCCTGTCGAAGGTCAGAATGAAGGGGAGAAGGATGTCGGCCACAGAGTACTTGGAGCCGTCGTGCCAGGTGTCCTCGAACAAGTTGGGATCGTAGTGGATCACCACCTTGACCTTGGCGGTGAGCCCTTCGGGGAACTTCTCGGCCACAGTAATGAACCTCTGGTTGGCCGCATCCCAATCCACCCAAGCATCTTCGGGGACCTTGATCTCGTCCACGAAGTTAAGCTCTACCCAGTCGAGGGTCTTGGAAACCGGCAAGCCCTCCTTTACGTAGACTTCGGCCTTCTCCACCCTTTGCGGATGATAGAGTCCCGTGAAGGGGTCCGGCAACACGAAGGGGTTACCGGTACCGCGGATCGGCATCAGATCATAGATCCAGTTGGTACCAGCCACCGGGTTCCAGGGCTCGTTGAACATCTCACCGATGGCGATCCTGACCGTACCGCCGGGCTTAGGCTGGCCGGTTTCGGGATCCTTCCAATGGATGGAATAAGCCCACAGCCAAGAGCCGTATACCCCTCCAGCAAGGTCAACGGCCACACTCAGATCTTTGTGGAATGCGAAGAACGGGGTTTCGTTCGTCAACCAAACCCGCACCGAGTTTTCCATCGCGTAGTCCAAGGCCTTGTGCATAAGCTCCAACCGCTCTTCTACGGTGGTGAAGTCGTTGTAAGCGAGTTTCTTGAAGACCTCATCGGCCTCGGGCTTGACATAGTAGGCCTGCCAAAGCGGCACACCCAAGCCACGGTTGGTGTAGAAGAAATCAAAGTTGCCGCCCTGATCGCGGGAGACCACAGTAGTAACCCAACCGCCGGTGTAGATGTGGAAACAGCCCTCCGCTGGATCGGTGAAGATCCAACACTTAGCGAGGTCCCGGGAGACACCATAGCGACGATCCACCGTGAACCCAAGCTCCTCCAGGAGACCGGCCACGTAGTCGCCGATCTCCTTTCGCTCGTCCTCGGTGCGGATAAGGAAGATGATGGTAACCGGCTTACCCTTGTAATACCACTTCCCGTCCACGAGCTCGGCCCCGAGCTTCTCCATCTCCGCGAAGATGACTTCCTTAGCCTTCTGGGGATTGTGAGCATACTTCGCCTCAAGCTCACGGCACTTGTCGATCAGCCTTGCGTAATCCGGGAAGGAGGGGGTTAGGGGAAGATATCGCGGAACGGCGGTGCCTTTGTAGATCTCTTCCACGATGTATTCTCGATCGATGAGCCAGTTCATCGCCTCGCGAATCGCGGGCACGGCAAAGGGGTTCAGCATCCCGTTCTTGAATTCCTTTGGCATCACGGCCGGATCGGCAGGATAAGGGTTGAAGGTGAGTTCAGTATAAACCGCATAGGAGTTGGCATAGCTGAGGTTCGGATCTTCGATAACTTTTTGGAAAAGATCGGCACGGGTCAGAGAATACGCGTAAAGATCCGCTTCGCCAGTTTTGAGCATCTCGATCGCTTTGTCAGCGCTGGGCTCAGAGAAGAAGATTACCTCGTCCACCCAGGCCCCTGTGCGAGCCAAACCAATAAAGCTTAACGAAAGTGCTATTAACCAAACGATAGATCTACGCCACATACCGCACCTCCTTACGAGAGTTTATCAGTCGGAAAAGTTTTCCCCCTTGTATCACCTCCTTAGGTAAATTTTTAGCGCGAGAAAGGCAACAAGTCAAGATCTGAACCAAGTTTCAAGAGCCTTAGCCGAACAAGGGAAGAACGTGTGCCTCACGATCTTTATTGCCTTTCCACAAGCACGGAGTACAGAGATTGACCTCTGGAACCAGCGCACGCCATTCCCTACTACTGGCCTCCCAATGCCGATCATCCCCTCTCCTCGGGCGTTCCCACTCCAACAGAGGGCTCCGGAAATCCTTTGGGAGAGAGCTTCCCGAGGAGAAAGATCGGGGATGATCCAAAGGGATTCGGGATGTCCCGGCTCCCAAACCCCGGCCACATTCACTTCCCCCTTGTAGCGGAGCCCCTCCAGAAAGACCTCTTTTTTTCCTGGGGGCCAGGGACAGCCGCCTTATCCTTGTTCTCCCTGTCGGTAACCAGAAAGGGAACCGGCCTTTTCCGGGGAAGCAGAAGATCAGAAGCTGGAAACCCCTGGTTTTCCCGTCCTTGAGTCTGCCCACATAAGAAGTCTAGCCTGGGGAGAGGGTCGCCGCTTCCCCCACGGTGCCCCCTTGCCAGCCCAAAGAGGCCCAAAGGGTGGCCGAAAGAGTTAAACCGGGACAAAAAAGTACGGTACTGGAGCCGACGGGACTTGAACCCGTGACCTCTGGCATGCCATGCCAGCGCTCTCCCAACTGAGCTACGGCCCCAACCGCAACGATATTTTCCGCTCCGGTTGGAGGACTGTCAAGCACGGGAAAAGGGCACCAAGATCTGCTGATCCGCTCCGGGACGCCAGATCTTTAGGCATTCGGAGAGTGCTTGAAGGGGTGCGGCTTTCGTTTGGGAACTATTGTGTCTTGGGTGGCGTGTGCCGCAGATCCCCTTTCAACCGGCTTCCCCATTGCACATCCTTGCGGTAAGATTGTTTTTACAAACCGATGCGGTACTTTGGGACCGACGGGGTACGAGGCACGGCCGGGGTAGACCTCACTGCCGAATTGGCGTTCAAGCTCGGCCGGGCCGCTGGGCTCTCCCTTAAGCCTAAACGGGCCCTTATCGGCCGCGACACCCGTATCTCGGGTCCGGCATTAGAGGCGGCATGCAGCGCCGGATTGGCCGAAACCGGATGCCACGTCTTCTCGGCGGGAATAATACCTTCTCCCGCTATCTCCCATCTCGTACGCCTGCAGGGGTTCCACCTGGGGGCAGTGATTTCCGCTTCTCATAATCCACCCGAGGATAACGGGATAAAGTTCTACAGCCCCGATGGTCTCAAGCTCCCCCCCGATGCGGAGCAGGGGATCGAGGAAAACCTGGATGTCCGGCCTCAAAACGGCCCCCTGGGTCCTATCTCTCCCTGGGACGAGGCCCGGGAGCTGTACGTGGACTTCCTCCTCTCCGTTTTAGGGCGGGGCTGGGGGAAGGGACTCCGGGTGGTGTTGGACTGTGCCCATGGAGCCACCGCGGCGGTGGCCCCGGAGGTTTTCTCCTCCCTCGGGATTGAGGTCACCGCCTTCGGGACCGAGTTAGACGGAAAGAAAATAAACGCCACCGGTGTGATGAATATGGGTCCCCTGCAGGAGCTTGTCCGGGCAGAAGGCGCGGACCTTGGTGTGGCCTTCGACGGGGATGGAGACCGCGCCCTCTTCGTCACCTCCAAGGGTGAGGTGGTGGAGGGGGACAGGCTCCTGGGGGCGTTGGCGCCCCACCTCCTCTCTTGGGGGGAGATCTCTTCGCCCGCGGTGGTGTTCACCGTGTTGGCCAACAGGGGCCCGGAGGAGTACCTCCGGGCCCAAGGCTTCACGGTCCCGCGGGTCCCGGTGGGGGATCGGAACGTGTCCCTCAAGATGAAGAGATCGGGGATTGAGGTGGGTGGGGAACCCTCGGGACACATTGTGTTCGGCCGCTACTCTCCCACAGGCGACGGGATCCTCACCGCCCTTTACCTTCTTCGGGCCCTCAAGCGGTTGGGATTCGGTTTGGAAGAGTTGGTGAGGCCCGTGCCCCTTTACCCCCAACTCCGCCGCGATATCCCGGCGGGGAGGCTAAAAGGGGAAATCTTAGGGGAAGAAGAAGTAAAACGCGCCATTGCTGAAGCCGAAAGGGCGTTGGGGGACTCCGGGAGGGTGGCGGTCCGCCCTTCAGGGACCCAGCCCCTGATACGGGTGCTGGTGGAAGGTCCGGATGAGGGAAGGCTAACGGAAGCCCTTGAAGGTATCTGTGAAGCCATTAAAAAGGCCCTCGCCCGCAGATCAGGCGAGGGCCTCTAACCCACACGGCACTTCCGCTTCAAACTCTCCCTGTTTTTGACCACGATCCGGTAGCGGCTTTTGTCCAATATCCCCTCTTGTTCCAGACGATTGAGGGCTAGGGTGGTGTTTTCCCGGGCCGAGGCGATCATCTCCGCCAGGTCCTTGTGGGTGAGGCGGCATCCGATGAGAACCCCCTCCTCCGTTGGAACCCCGAACTCCTCCGACAATTGGAGGAGCTTGCGGGAAAGTCTGGATTGGATATCCCGAAAGGCCACATCCACTAAAAGATCCTCCAATTCCGTCCTCTGCTTGTGGAGCCACTGCAGAAAAGAGAAAGAAGCCTCGGGATTCCGGCGTAGCCAGGAGGTTACCAGGTCCCGATCCAGACGGACAAGCAATGTGTCGCCCAGGGCTTGGACGAAGTGGCGGCGACGGGCTTCTCCCATGATGGCCCCCTCTCCCACGAGGTCCCCGGGCCCCCGCAGCCCCAGGACGAGGCGCTTGCCGCTTGTATCCAGGAACGAGACCTTGACGTGGCCGGATTCGATATAGAAGAGGGAGTCGCTTGTGACCCCTGGGTAATAGATCACCTCTCGGTCCCGGTAAAGCTCCCGTTCTCCTCTGGAAAAGAGGGGTTCCAACGCCTCCAAGGTATCCCTTACCTGTACGCTCGGCATGGCGCCCCGAGGATACGGAGCGGGGATGGGATATCGAAGGAAAGTTGGAGCGAACTGAGGAGGAGAGGGTAGGATCTAAAAAAGAAAAAGGTCCCCAATGGATGGGGACAGATGTCCTGTGGACAGGAGGAAAACGGGCACCGGTCCCAAAAAAGGCCGGTTAGGTCGCAAGGTACTCCCTAGAAAGGAGGTGATCCAGCCGCAGGTTCCCCTACGGCTACCTTGTTACGACTTCACCCCCCTCGCCGAAGGTACCCTCGGCGCCCTCTTCGGGCGACTTCAGGTACCCCCGACTCGGTTGGTGTGACGGGCGGTGTGTACAAGGCCCGAGTACGTATTCACCGCGGTGTAGCTGACCCGCGATTACTAGCGACTCCCACTTCATGCAGGCGGGTTGCAGCCTGCAATCCGAACCATGCCCGGCTTTTTGGGATTGGCTCCCCCTCGCGGGTTCGCGTCCCTTTGTACCGGGCACTGTAGCATGTGTGTAGCCCCGGGCATAAGGGCCATGATGACTTGACGTCATCCCCCCCTTCCTCCGACTTGAACGCCGGCAGTCCCCCTAGAGTCCCCGGCACCCCCGCAGGGGTCCGCTGGTAACTAGGGGCAGGGGTTGCGCTCGTTCTGGGACTTAACCCGACGTCCCACGACACGAGCTGACGACAGCCATGCAGCACCTGTGCGGGCTCCCAGGCGCCCGAAGGCCCTGGGTCCCTTCCCTTTCGGGTCGGTACCACCCGCATGTCAAGCCCGGGTAAGGTTCTTCGCTTAGCATCGAATTAAACCACATGCTCCGCCGCTTGTGCGGGCCCCCGTCAATTCCCTTGAGTTTCGGCCTTGCGACCGTACTCCCCAGGCGGCGGGCTTAACGCGTTAGCTGCGGCACCGACCCAATGACGGGCCGACACCTAGCCCGCATCGTTTAGGGCTGGGACTACCCGGGTATCTAATCCGGTTCGCTCCCCCAGCTTTCGCGCCTCAGCGTCAGGAACGGCCCAGGAGGTTGCCTTCGCCATCGGGATTCCGGCCGGTATCTACGCATTTCACCGCTACTCCGGCCGTTCCACCTCCCTCTGCCGCCCTCTAGCCCGGCAGTATCGCCCGACCTCCCCCAGTTGAGCCAGGGGCTTTCACGGGCGACTTGCCGAACCGCCTACGCGCGCTTTACGCCCAGTGAATCCGGGCAACGCTAGCCCCCTACGTCTTACCGCGGCTGCTGGCACGTAGTTAGCCGGGGCTTATTCCTGGGGTACCGTCATCGGAGGGGCATTTCCTCCCCTCCTTATTCGTCCCCCAGAAAAGGGGTTTACACCCCGAAGGGCTTCATCCCCCACGCGGCGTCGCTGGGTCACCCTTGCGGGCATTGCCCAAGATTCCCCACTGCTGCCTCCCGTAGGAGTCGGGCCCGTGTCTCAGTGCCCGTGTGGGGGGCCACCCTCTCAGGCCCCCTACCCGTCATCGCCACGGTGGGCCGTTACCCCACCGTCTAGCTGATGGGCCGCAGCCCCCTCCCCGCACGGCGCCGAAGCGCCTTTACTCCCGGGATCTTGTGACCCCGAGAGACCATCGGGTATTAGCCCGGGTTTCCCCGGGTTATCCCCGGCGCGGGGGCAGGTTAGCTACGTGTTACTCACCCGTTCGCCGCTCCGTACCCCCGATCCATCCCCGAAGGGACTTCTCGGAGGCCGATCGCACGACTTGCATGTGTTAGGCGCGCCGCCAGCGTTCGCCCTGAGCCGGGATCATACTCTCTTGATTCAGGCTCTCGGGAATTGTGGGACCAGCCTTCCCGTTTCCTCCTGTCCACCTGTCAAAGACCGGCCTCTTTTCGCCCCCTTGGCGAGGGCATCGGTATTATATACGTGCTCCAAAAGCCGGTCAAGATAACCCACCTTTGTGTATGATCCTTTCGCCATGTCTCCGAAATTCGGCCTTGTCCTCTCGGGAGGCGGGGCCCGCGGGTTCGCCCACATCGGGGTAATCCTGGAACTCCAGCGGGCAGGGATCGTGCCCGATTTCATCGTGGGCACAAGCATCGGGGCCGTCGTCGGCGGTTTCTACGCCGTGGGGCAGGACCTCGCCCGCTTGGCCCGGATCCTTTCGTTTGTGGACCTAAACCGGCTCTTCGGATTAAGCCCCTCTTACCGGAAGCTCCTTGAGCGGATGGTGGTCCAGTCCCTTTTGGGACACCTGCACGGCCGTTGGCCCTCGACGGATGAGCACCGTCGCCTCACCCGGTTCCGCGAGTTCCTGTGGCTTTTCTGCAAGGGAAGGCGATTCGAAGAGCTCGAGCGGCCGCTCATTGTCGTGGCCACCGACCTCCTCGGGCCGGGGGAGTTCCTTATCCGCGAGGGCCCCTTACACGAGGGGATCCTCGCCAGCGCCGCCCTGCCCGGGGTCCTTCCCCCGGTGCGCTGGAACGGAAGGCTCCTGGTGGATGGAGGTGTGGTGAACAACTTCCCAGTGGACGTGGCGGCGGAGGAAGCGGACGTGGTGCTGGGGGTGCTCTTGAGCTCTTATGTTCCCGAGGAGCCCAAAAGCCCTGCCGATCTCGTCCTCCAAAGCTATTACGTGGCCGCCCATGAGCTCCTGGCCGTTAGGCTCGCCCGGGCCCGCGAGCGGTTGGAGGAAAGGCTCTTGGTAATCCATCCTCGGGTGGAGGGAATTGGGGTTTTGGAGTTCGATCGCGCCGAGGAAGCCATGGCTGCCGGCAGGCGGGCTGCGAAACCCTGGCTGGGAAGGCTTCGGAAGATCCTTTCCCGATAGCTTACCGTTCCCGCAGAAGCTCCAGAGCCCTTCCGTTGTTATCGCAGGAAAAGACCACCAAGCACTTCCCGCTCCACTCGGGGGCAGTGGCATAAAGATATCGAATGTCAAGGCCGTTGCGCCGCAAGGTCTCGGTAACCCGCCGCAGGAACCCCGGCCGGTGGGGGAGCTCAAGAAGGACCACTTCCTCCTGTTCCACGGGATACTCCGCTTCCTCCAGGGCTTTGCGCGCATAAAGCTGGGCCTCGGTAAGTAAGTGAATCTCCGCCTCCTCCTCCCGGGCCGAAACGTAGAGCGCCAGGATATTTATCCCCTTTTCGGCCAAAAGGGCGGCGATGTCGGCCAAGAGCCCAACCCGGTTCGGGGTCCGGATCACGAGTTCCCGCATGAGTACTGCCCCACGCACCCGCATGGGAAACCCGACCGCGAGTATACCTCAACCGCTGCGTATGGGACCATACTTTTCCCGGGAAACCCGGTTCGGCTATCATGGGCTCCAGAGGGGGTAGTGGTGGCCAAAAAGAAACACAAACGGGAACTAAATGTGCCCCGAATTCTGCGGGAAATACGTCTTTATCTCCTGGTTTTCTTTGTCTTCTCCATGCCTCTTTTCTTCCTTCCCGGAAACAGCGAGTACGGCTACACCAAGTCCATCTACGCCCTCGTTTTCGTTTCCCTGCTTTACGGGCTTTGGGGAGCGGAAGCCTGGCTTCGGCGGGAGTGGACGTTGGACATTACCTGGGGGGGCTTCCTCCTTGCCGCCTTTATCCTGGTTTCGCTTCTTTCGCTCCTTGGGGGAACACCGGCGGGGGTGGTGATCCAGTCCGCTACCTTGGTCCTATTCTTCGGGCTTATAGGGATCATCGTGGCTAACTCCATTTCCGAGGACCGGGGGCTTCGGTGGGTCCTTTCGGCCCTCCTCTGTGCGGGGGTATTGAACGGCCTTTTCGGGCTACTCCAGTATTTGGGAGTGGTGCCCGGGGGAGCGCCGGGCGGGGGGCTCAGCGCGGTGATCGCCACCATGGGGAACCGGAACTTCCTCGGAGGGTTCCTCTCTTACCTTTTTCTCCCTTGTGCCGCTCTTCTTCTTTCGGTTAGACGTCACTGGCAACGGGCCCTGGTCATTTTGGGGCTTGGGTTTGTCCTCGCGATAACGCTGTTCGTGCACCAGACGGGGGTGAGACTGGGCTTAGGGATTGCCGGTCTTTTTCTTTCCTTCGTTTGGGGGTATTGGGGGCTTCTTCCCCACAAAAAGGAGGCCATATGGTGGTTGGGCCTTTACGGGACAGCCCTGGCCGCCGTGGGGTCCGTGGCGGGAGCAAGGGGATTGCTCGGGGCCCTGATCTACTCCGCCTTGGGCGCTATCCTCTTCCTTTGGGGCAAGATCCTCCGAAGGCTTCGGATTGTCTGGATACCCACCGTGGCCTTGGCCCTTCTGGCCATTTTCCTCCTAAACCCGGCTACTACCCCGTTTTCCGCGGTGGAACGTGCCTGGGAACGGAACGCCGGCCGGGTTCGCGCCTGGGACTGGTGGGTGGGGTACTTCATGTGGAAAGACCATCCCCTCACCGGGGTAGGCCTCGGGGGCTATAAGATCCACTTCGTCCCCTACAAACCCGAGTTCCTCTCCTCTCCGGTGGGCCAGCGCTATCGCTTCCCCATTGCCCGGGCGGCCCAGGCCCACAACGAGTACGTCCAGGTGGCGGCGGAGCTGGGCGTGTTGGGGATCATCGTCCTCCTGGGGGGGATCGGTTTGGTTTCTTACCTTTGGACCCGCAGGATGGGGGAGGCGGGGAAAAAGGAGCTTCGGGTAGAGCTTTCCCTGTTGGCGGCGGGCCTCATCGCCTTTTTGATCCATGCCACAGTGAGCTTTCCCTGGCACCGTCCCTCCGGGAGCTTGGTGTTCGTGGTAGTCTTGGGGGCGCTCCTTTCTTCCCGCTACGGACGGGTCGGCCGCTTCCCGGTGGTATTGCGGGGCCGGCTCCTCAAAGGGACGGTGGCGTTTGTGGCCGTACTTGGGCTTGGGGTAAGCGTCATGGCGGTGAGGGATCTTTTGGCCGATCGTTACTTGCAGCAAGGGAAGCTGGCGTATTTCCGGGGGGACCTAAGGACCGCTTATCCACTGCTGCAGCGGGCCGTCTCTTGGGATTTCTTTCCCCGGATAAGCCTTTATTGGCTCGGCCTGGTCCAGATGGAGATGGGGCTTAGGGACCAGGCCCTGGAGAGCTTTTACCGGTGCCTCGATGGCCGCTACGTCCATGAGGCCCTTTATCTCAATATCGCCGCGTTGGAACTTGAGAGGGGAAACCTCGACGCCGCGGTCAGGGCGGCGGAAGAGCTGATCGCCACCGAACCTCCTCGCGATATGAAGGATGCCGCTCAGTACATCGTGGCCATCGCCCGCTATCGGGGCGGGGACATCCCTCAGGCAGTGGAGATCCTGAAAGGGATCGTCAAACGGAGCCCGGACTTCGAGCGGGGCTGGGCCCTTCTGGGGGAGATCGCGCAAAGCACCGGTGATTTCGAGGAGGCCCGGTCCTACTATCAGCGGGCCCTGAAGGTGATCGAGAAAAAGATCTCCCGGATAGAAAAGCGTCTTACGGGGCCCTTGACCCCGGAGAATTTCGGAAAGCTCCGCTCGGAACTCAAAGGGCTCAAGGCGTGGCAAAAGCTCGTGAAGGAACGCCTGGAGAACCTCCCCTGATCCTTTGACAACGGGAAAAAGAAAAGCTAACATCCCCCCTGTGAACGGAGGTGATAACGTCTTGGCCCAACAGACGACAAGGCTTCCCAAAAGGGTTGGCCCCTATATCCACGCCGTGGGACGCCGGAAGGAATCGGTGGCCCGGGTCTACCTGCGGGAGGGCGAGGGGCGCATCTGGGTGAACGGGCGGCCGGCGGAAGAGTATTTCGCCGGGTTCGCCTTCGCCAAGGACTACATCCAACGCCATCTCCTGACCCCCTTCTACATCACCGGGACCCTGGGTCGCTACGACGTCAAGGCCCGGGTGGAAGGGGGAGGGATCACGGGGCAGCTGGAGGCAATCAGGCTGGGGATCGCCCGGGCCTTGGTGGGGGTGGATCCTGAGTTCAAGAAGCGCCTCAAGGATGCCGGGTTGCTTACCCGAGATGCCCGGGAAGTGGAGCGCAAGAAATACGGGCGCCGTAAGGCCCGCAAGAAAGAGCAGTACTCCAAGCGGTGATCGCCATGAAAAAGGATATCCATCCCAAGCTGTACAAGGCCGTGATCTACTGCTCCTGTGGAGCTAAATACGAGACCATCTCCACAAAGCCCGAACTTCACGTAGATATCTGCTCCAAATGCCATCCCTTCTTCACGGGGGAGCAGCGGTTCGTGGACGCTGGGGGACGGGCGGAGAGGTTCGCCCGCAAGTACGGCCGGGGAAAGGAAGGGTAAAGGAGATTTCTTGGAGTTAGCCAACCTTACTTGGCCCGAGGCCAAAGAAGCCATCTCCCGGGCCAGGGTGGCGCTGCTTCCGATAGGTTCCACCGAACAACACGGGCCCCATCTCCCGTTGGGGACTGATCATCTCACCGCCGCCTGGATCGCCCGGGAAGCTGCCCGGCAGGGCGGTTTCCTCCTCCTGCCCACCGTCCCCGTGGGGGTCTCCGTCCACCATCGGCAGTTCTGGGGCACGCTTTGGGTGGAGCCGGAGGTCCTCAGGGCATATGTGGAGGGGATCGCCCGGGCCCTGGCCTACCACGGGTTGAAGAAGTTTGTCCTCGTCAACGGCCACGGGGGGAATACCCCGGCGCTCATGGACGCGGCCAGGCGCCTCCGGGACGAAGGGATCTTCGCCTTCGTGTACGTTTGGTGGCGGGCGGTGGAGGAGGAGATCCGGAAGGTATTGGAAGACAGCGGCGGCCACGCCGGGGAGCTGGAGACCTCGGTGGTCTGGCACATCGCTCCCGAGCTCGTACATCCCGACAAGTTCCCGGAAGCCGCCGCGCAAGCGGCGCCGGCGTGGGGAAGGAAAATCCATGGGGTCGAGGTGGGCTACGATACCGTCGACTTCGCCGCCGCAGGGTGTATCGGTGCCCCCACGAAAGCCTCACCGGAAAAGGGAAGAACTATCTTGGAAGCGGCGGTGAACAAACTCCTTCAGTTTGGGAAATGGCTCGCCGAGGCCCCGCTGGAGGAGCTCGCCTCCAAGCCCCACAAGCCTTAGATGTAGTGTAGTTCCAAATCCCTCGCTGAGGATACCTTGTGGCCGGGCTTCAGGACCGCCACTACCCTCTCCGTCCCCCCGTAGGCCGAGGAGGTGAAGATGGTGAGACAACGGTCCTCGAACAGGTATAGGGGGGCGAAGGGCTGGTGGGACCGCACCAGGACCCTTAAATTCAACCGTTTCATCACCTCTTCGAAGTAATCACGGCCGAAAGCCGGCCGGCCGAAGGTCCCCGGGTCCACCACGTATCCCGGCGCATCCACCCAATCCCCCCAGGTGATCTTCCGCCAATCGAAGGAGCCCAACTTTATGTCCTCTATCTCCTCCAACCGTTCCACGTCGGGGAAAGCCCCGTGGAGGGCGAGCACTCCGGCAGGGTGATGGGCGGCGAAGGGTAGGGCCGCCAAAGCCTCGCCCACAAACCGGGCCTCGTCGGGCGAGAGCCGGCGCCAAAAGTCCGCGGGGGAGAAGGGCTCCACGGTCCACGCCTCGTGGTTTCCCATAAGGAGGTAGATGCGGTCCGGGTAGTGGATCTTGGTGCGCAAAAGCAGCTCCAGATTCCCCTCCGAGTCCGGCCCTCGGTCCACATAATCGCCCAAGAAGACGATGACGTGGTCGGCGCGAAGGAAACGGGAGATCACGAACTCCGAGGCTTCGAGGTCCCCGTGGGTATCTCCCACGAAGACCACCGTCTTATCAGGGGGTAGGCGGATCAACCGCCCTTCCTTCCGGAGGAGTTCCGCCGCGCGGGAAAGGAGCTCCCTTTCCATCACCCCGCCCTCAGAAGCTCAAGGTCCAGGTGAAGGAAAAGAGGGGGCTTGTGTCCCACCTGAAGCCGAAGGTGAAGCCGCGGAAGAGGGAGGAGGTGAGCTCGGCCCCCACCCTGGTAATGCCCATGAAGCTCCCCGACTCCTGGAAGAAGATGAAGCCCTTGAACTGATAGACCTGGCCGCAGCATGCTTCGCCGCATACCCCGACCTCCAGGTACTGGAACTCGTCGCCCTGGAAAATATCTTCTTCCAAGATATCTTCCAGCGCAAACACATCGAAAGCGGTAACGATCTTGGCATAGCTGCAGTCTCCGAGATCACAGCAGATCTCGAATCCGTAGATATTAAGCCCGCCGATGGTGTAATCGTCGATGAATTCCGGCTCGGCGTAGATCTTGACACAGGGCTTCCAGGTTAACCCCTCGAACTCCAGGGAGATGGTATTATGGGTGGTGGTGAAGCGGAGGGTTACGTCGAAATCCAGCCCACAGCAGACCCGTAGCGCATCCTGCAGCCGGATCTCCAGATACTCGAAGCCCCGGCATTTGGTGAAGGAAAGCTCGGCCCCGATGCCGATGCCACAGCAGGGGGAGATCTCTTCTAAGGACAGGGTGGCCTCCACGAACTGGATCCCGGTGCCCACATCGTCGAAGACCGCTTCCGCCCGGAAGGGAGGGGCGTAGGTGGTGAAGGTGTAGCGCATGTAGTACGGAACCCATAGTTTGAACACAAGCTCGGATGTGGTGGGGACCGGGATCTCGAAGGCGGTAGCTCCGAGCTCCGTCGCACGGGCTGCGGCGATGTTCTGAAGATAGGTCTTGGCGGCGAGGGTGTAATCGCTCAAGTCGGGGAGGACCTCGAAGGGCCCTTCCACGGCCTCGCGCCTGATCAAGGTGGTCTTGGCGGCATCGGCATAATAGGAAATCACCACCCGCGGGACGTCGATCTCCCGATCGCGAGAAGCAATGAGGTAGCGCGAATTAGAGGGGCAGTCGGTGGACCAGCTTTGGCCGAAATCACCGAAAGAGAACTCCAGGATGTGCTCCAGGAAGTGCTCTATCTTGAGGGAGAAGTCCACCCCCAAAAACGCAACCCCGAGCCGGAGGTAGGAGGAACGGTAGATCGGGCCCAGGATCTTCCATTCCACCTCCGGAGGGCTTAGGGGAGGTGCCACGGGATCTCCCGTGGCAGTGTAGGGAGTGGATTTGAGCACCACATCCCCGGGGGCAATCAGGGCCTCCCCCGCCAAGGAGAAGAGTCCCAACTGCCCCATGATGCCGAATCGTTCCTCGGTGAAGCCCTCGTCCCCTTCGAAGACAGAGGTGGTACAGATGGTCAACTCCCGGTTGGTTACCCCGATGGTAAAGCTTATGTGGCCGAGCTCCAGGGCGGGGAGGACGTCCACCCGGGCCTCCCAGGAGCCGGTAAGGCTCAAGGCAAAAGCGGAAACCCCGAAAAGAAACGTGAATGCCCCCGCGAATATCTTCTTCATTCCCCTCCTCCTTCGTCGCCATTCTCTCCATGAGCCGAAGGCAGGGAAAAAGGCAGGGTGCTCTCGCGCCTCCCGTCTTTGTTTCCGGAATTAAGGAAAAATGGCCGTGATATCCATTACCTTGTCTTTGGATTCCCTCCGTGGGATGACGGCCAACCCCGGTGGGACCTCTTGGCCAAGCTGGATATCGGGAGCATTTCCGGACTTCACAGGCTCTCGCGGCGAGCCCAATGAAAGTTGGGCGGCCGTGGGGGCGACGGCCGCCCAAAGCCGGTGGCTCCGGATGAGGGGGGTACCACCAAGGGGGAGTATACACTCGCCCCGCCCGTTAATCTGTGATAAACATCACCCCCAGTATCACCCCATTTTACCAGCTCACCTCCAACCCGGTAGTGATGTCGATCACCCCGAACACATCGAAGTAAAGCCACAGGAACCCTTTGAACCCGTTGCTCTCGAGCTCGAACCGAAGCTCCTCGGACAGAAACCCCACAAGGTCGAAGGTGGTGATGGAACGGGCCGAGAAGCCATCCAGGTTGATACCGAAGATGAAGTCGCCGGTGCTGAAGGTGAAGGGGCTCACAAAGGTTACCCTGCCCCCAAGATCGAACGCCTCGGCCAAGGTGATCCTGCCGGTGAACCTCGCCCACTGGAAACCGCCCACGTCGAAGAAAACCATGGTCTCCCCCAGGAACGCCGGAGCCTTTAGGGAGACGGTGAGGAGGTCCTCCTCGAAGAAGACCCCAGGGACCGGGTAAATCCAGGTGAGGTAATCGTCGTCCACCAGGTAATACAGACCCCCGACCCCAAAGCTCAAGTAATTGCGGATCTCGAAGTAAGTGCAACACTCATCGAGGTACCAGGTAAGGCCCGTTCCGAAGACGAAACCGATGGTGTAATCCGGGGTTTGACACGGGGAAGCCAGATTCGCATAAACGAAGATGGTACGCCAATCGAACCCCCCGGCACAGCACCCGTTTTGGAACATGGATCCGGAAAGTTCCAGTTCATATCGAGAGAAACAAGGGTCGAACGCGAGGCCGTTACGGATGAGGAATACATCCTCCAAGGTAAAGAGGAAATCCAGCTTCTCCGCTTCAAAGCCGGCGAAGGAGAACTCGGTGCGGCTTCGAACCCCTACATCGGCGAAGGTAAGGGAAAGGGTCACCCCTCCCGAGAAGTTCCACATGACCCCATCATAAAGGAAGTCCGCATCCGTCCCGAATGATCCCGAAAGGGATCCCCCCTCACCCAAAGCCACCAAACACGCCATCAATGCGGCAAAAAGGACGAGCGCTCCCCTTTTCATCTCGCCTCCTTTCCCCCGGAGGGTACGGAAGGGAGCGCTCGTTCCGGAGGAAGCGCTTTACAATGCCTCAGCGGTCTTGTCCATCCGGCCTCGCCCCCATGTCCGTGATCCCTAAAACATTGGATTGCTAGCCCTCCCTCAGAAAATCGGAGAGCACGTCCTCGAGGGTAGGGGATCCGATCTCCTGGAGCTCGTAGCGGACCCTGGTGGCGGGGACGGGTAGCGCCATCAACCGCCGCAGGTCGATGGGGGTGCCGATGGCCACTACATCACAGGGGACCTCGGCGATGGTGGCGGCGAGGTCCGCGATCTGCTTCTCCCCGTACCCCATGGCAGGTAGGACCGGTCCAAGGTGGGGGTACTTGGAGTAAACCTCGGCGATCTCCCCTCGGGCATAAGGCCGGGGATCCACCAACTCCGCCCCCAACTTGCGTGCCGCCACCGCGGCTGCACCGTAGGGCATCTCCCCGTGGGTGACCGTGGGACCGTCTTCGATGGCCAGGACCCGCCTTCCCCGCAAAAGTTCCGGTTCCTCCGCGGTGATGGGGGAGGCGGCCTCGATCAGGACTGCCCGGGGGTTCACGCGGGAGATGTTCTCCCTCAGGCACTCCAGTTGCTCCAACGAGGCCGAATCAACCTTATTTATTATTATCACATCGGCCATGCGGATGTTCACCGAGCCGGGCCAGTAGGTAAGCTCATGTCCAACCCGCAGGGGATCGGCCACCACGATCAAAAGATCCGGCCTTACGAACGGGAAATCGTTGTTCCCACCGTCCCAGAGGATCACATCGGCCTCTGCCTCGGCGGCCTTGAGGATCTCGGCATAGTCCACCCCCGCATAGACCACATTCCCCCGGTTTATGTGGGGTTCGTACTCCTCCCGTTCCTCGATGGTGCACCGGTGCCGATCCAGGTCCTCCAGGGAGGCGAACCGCTGCACCCGCTGCGCCGTGAGGTCCCCATATGGCATAGGGTGTCGGATGACCGCCACCCTCTTTCCGTGTGCCTTCAGGATCTCGGCCACCTTCCTGGTAGTCTGGGATTTGCCGCAACCGGTACGTACGGCACACACCGCCACCACCGGTTTGGCCGCGGTAAGCATGGTGCTTTCCGGGCCCAATAACCAAAAATCGGCGCCGGCCGCTTGGGCCCTGGCCGCCCGCTCCATTAGATGTTGGTGAGATACGTCCGAATAAGAGAAGACGGCGATCTCCACGCCCTTCTCCCGGATGATCTCTTCCAACTTCTCTTCGGGCTCGATAGGGATCCCCTGGGGATAGAGCTCCCCCGCCAACTCGGGGGGATACCGCCGTCCCTCTATCCCCGGGATCTGGGTGGCGGTGAAGGCAACCACCTCGTAGTCGGCATTGTCCCGGAAGAACACGTTGAAGTTGTGGAAATCCCTTCCCGCAGCCCCGAGGATGATCACCCGTCTGGTCATGATCACTGTCCTCCTTGGGAGATAGGTCTCCGATGTGAGTTTTTCCATTATAGCCAGCGAAATTTTGGATGGCAGGGAGGTCCTTTTGCGTTAAGATTGGCGGATGACGCTGGCCAACTGTCTCACGTTCCTGCGATTCGTAGCCACCGGGCCCGCAGTTTACTTTACCGTACGGGGTGCCCTTCCTTTCGGGTTCGGTTTTTTCCTCCTTGGATTTACGACCGATCTTTTGGACGGATATCTGGCCCGCACCCGGCGGGAGGTCACCCCCATGGGGAAGGTCCTGGATCCGGTGGCGGACAAGCTCCTTTTCCTGGGGGTCTTCGCCAGCTTCGCCGTCCTGGGAAGGATCTCCTGGGAAGCCCTGGCGGGATACCTCGTGCCGCAATTGGGCCTCGGGATAGGGGCCGCTTACCTTTACCTTAAGCGGCGGGAGATCCGGTCCGCCGAGATCCCGGGAAAGGCCGCCGCCGGGGCCACGGCCTTGGCCGCCATCGCCCTCTACTGGAGCCCCTGGGGAGAGAGTTTTTTCTGGGCAGCGGTGGGGGCCAACTTCTTGAGCGGCGTTTACTACCTCCTCAAGCTCCTTCGAGCCAACGGCGGAGCTCGGGAGGCGGAGAAGCGCTGAAAGAAAGCATTTCTCCAGACTTGGGGTGTCGGAAAGAGAGCCTCCAGGCGTGGAGCATCAGCCTCCCCTCACCCCTGCCGTATAGGGGATCCCCCACCACCGGGTGCCCGATTGAAGAGAGGTGAACTCGGATCTGATGGGTCCTTCCCGTCTTGGGCCGCACAAGGAGGAGTGTCCGACCCTTTTCCCGCCGCAAGACCTCGAACTCGGTGATCGCCTCCTTGCCCCCCTCGACGATCCCCATCCACCGCGGCCGGTGGGGATCACGTCCGATGGGGCCCTCGATGAGGCCCTTCTCCGGCTCCACCTCTCCCTCCACCAACGCCAGGTATTCCTTCCCCACCTCGCGGCGCTGGAATTGCTCCACGAGGGACCTATAAGCTTCCTCGGTCTTGGCCAGGACCATGACCCCCGAGGTGTCGGCGTCCAGGCGGTGGACAACCCCCACCCGATCGCCCCCTCCCC
>Ga0209410_1000029_pt1 | contig 54421 bp, 49 predicted proteins | sample Mar14436cmmetaG_FD_184135 | JGI IMG/M metagenome (GOLD analysis project Ga0209410, IMG submission 184135) | Marine hydrothermal vent microbial communities from Guaymas Basin, Gulf of California to study Microbial Dark Matter (Phase II) - Marker... ... | reverse complement strand
AAAGGGGATCCACCGAGAGCAACAACCCGAGAGCCGCACCCGCAAAGGCCGCATGGGACATGCAGAAGCCGATGGATGAGAGCCTCATCTGAACCACGAAGACGCCTATAAGCGAGCACGTAACCCCAGCCAGCACCGCGGCCGCGATCGCCGTCAAGAGTATCTGGATCGGGAGGGGTATCACTTCAAGTTCCACCCTTTTAGGAGCAAACCAGCACCTTCACTTCTGCGGATCACTTCTGCCGGATCTCCGTCGGCGACTATTCTCCCGCGGTCCATCAGTAACATACGGTCGCACCGCTCCGGAATGGAAAGCAAGTCGTGTGTGACCATTATAGTCGTCAACCCTTCTTCGTCGTGTAGTCTCTCGATCTTCCCGGCTATCTCCTTCTTAGAGCGGATGTCCAAGTTACTGAAAGGCTCGTCTAGGAGCAGGAGCCTCGGCTCCTGAGCTATAGCCCTAGCTATCATAACCTTCTGTTGCTCGCCTCCGGAGAGCTTCCCTATCGGGCGGTCGGCGAACCTTTCTATCCCGAGCATCCTCATGGCTTCCTCAACGATTTTCATGTCCCTCGCCTCCGGCCTCCTCAATACGCCTATCTTTCCGTACCTCCCCATGAGGATTACATCCTTAACGATGAAGGGAGCTGAGGGGTCCGACATGAAGTCTTGAGGAACATAACCTATATCCTTCCTTACGACCCTCGAGTAACGGGTCATGTCTCGGCCGAAGACCCTAACCTCGCCTCGAGCAAGCTTGAGGAGGCCGTTGATGGTCTCTAGAAGCGTGGTCTTCCCGGAGCCGTTCGGCCCGATAACCACTATAAACTCCCCATCTGAAACCTCGAGGGTCACATCCCTTATGGCCGGTAAATGCTCCCCCTCATATATCGTATCTACACCACGCAGCTCCACAACCTTCCCCATCAAAGCGTCACCAAGTGCCAGTTTATGGTGTCGTTCAAGCCACATATCTCGGTCAGGTAATTTAATATTTTTCATGAAAAAATGTTACTTGCAAAGGTGACGGGGGTTCTTTCTCAAACGTTCTATTTGACCCTCTCATCCTTTAGAAGCGATAATATCTCCCTCTCAAGTTTCTTTATCCTCTCTATTGCAGGATGGTCTGCGCCCAGCTCTTCTCTAAGCTTGTTAAGGGTTCTCTCGAGAGGAACCTCTCTTGAACCCTCTATGAGCTTGTCGGCGTACGCTACGATCTTCTCCTCAATCGTCTGGGGCATGTAAACTCTTCTCGGCCATCCTAGAATCTTCGCTTCCTCTTGGCTTATGCCTCCCCCGACATGCCTCTCGATTATGGAGACTACGGAGTTCGGTAGGCCGAGCGACCTCGCGAGGTCGCCTCCGATAACCGCGTGGTGTACGCTGTGGGTTCTCGACCTCCCAATATCGTGGAGTATAGCCCCGACACGTACGAGCTGGACGTTGACCTTCACTCCGCGAGCCTTGATCTTCTCAGCTAGCCTCGTCGCAACCCTCATGACGGCTATACAATGAGATATGACGTTGGGTGGACACCCCACCTTACGGAGGAGCTGCACGGCCTCCTCGGGAGACGGTAGATTCTCACTCATTTAGCTCTCTCTGCAGCTCCTCAATCTTCTTCTCTAAGAACTTCACGAAGGTGGTGTTGTCGAAGTGAGTGAGGGGTTTACCGCAGTTTGGGCATCGGAAGATGAGCTCGACGGCCTCCTCGAAGGTCACCCTCCTGCACTTCGGGTTTCCGCAGTGGTAAAAGTCGTGGCTCGTCTCGTACTCGAGCCTAGCCTTGAGTTTCTCAAGTATCTGCTTCTTCCTATTCATTATGAAGCCTTCAAACTGGTCTGGCTGCAGTCTCCAGTGGAAGATGAACCACCCTGTTTTCTTGTCTCTCGTCCTCCTCAAGGCTACGAGGGAGTGATCGTAGAGCTTGTAGAGTATCTTTCTGACAGAGTTCAGTTTTATCTCGGTCTTGGAGACTATCTCGTCCTCCGTCATCTCATCAGAATCTAAGAGCAGGTTAACTATCTTTACAGCGTCCTCCCCACCAACGACCTCAGCAATCTTGGAGATTACGTCATTACTTACTAGACTCATTTGGGAATCCGACCAGGTTTATAATAGTTATAGTAAAAATGAAACTTAAATGTAGCGTATATCTGCGGTTATTTGTTCCGCCGAATCGAAGAGTAGTAAACATGATGGATGCGTACAATGTAACCTTCAGGCTAGATGGAGAACCTTCTTCCCCCTGGCTTGGGGAACAACCCTCATCTTGGCACCCTTGAAGGTCTTGCTCAGCTCTTTCCCTTCAAAGAGTTCATGGAGGAAGATCGCTAGAGCGCTCACTTCAGAGTGGGGTTGAGAGGTAACGGAGACGTTCCAGTCCGCGGCTAGGAAGACCTCCTTAGGAACTTTGGCTCCTCCAACCACAACGAGCTTACTCTTGGGCGACCTCCTTATCTCCTCGATCACATCCTGGATTGGAAGCCCATACATCGTCAGGTGGATAACTTCTCCTCCCTTCGCCTTCCACTCCTCAAGGGCTCTCCTCCAGCTCTCAACGTATTGAACCTCGAAGGGGCCTCCCCACCTCTCCGTGACATCCCGAACCTTCTCCTCAATGTTCACATCCCTTTCACCTGTGTAGTAGACGCTGGACGCTCCTAATGCTCTAGCCGCCAGCATAACGTGGGTTGTAACCCTCTTATCGCGTTGAGGCCTATGCCCGAGGCGGAGAACCGAGACTTCGGTGGAGCCCTCTTCGCATCCGGTTCTCCCCTTTTCAGGCGGCTTCCCGCCCACGTTGGCCTACTCCTCCGATCAAGCTGGGCTATTTGGCGAGCGGAGACATCCAGACAGTCTCGAGAGAACCCTCTAGCTGCCTCAGCATCTCCCCCTTAAGGGTCTCGATGTTTATCCCGTACAGGGCTGAGATCGGGACGGGGTTCGGTGTGACATCCTTGAGGTTGGCAATCTTCTCCTCTAATTCGCCTTCGGAGGTGAGGTCGATCTTGTTCAGCGCTGTGACCATCGGAAGCTTGGAAGCCCCTATCTGCCTGATGGTTTCGAGGCAACACTCAGCCTTCCGCCGTATCTCCTCTAGGGGTTCACTCACGTCGACGACGAGTAGGATGAGGTCTGAGTAGACCATCTCCTCTAGGGTTGAGTGGAAGGCTTCTATGAGGGTTATCGGCAACCTGTCTATGAAGCCTACAGTGTCCGTCACCAAGACTTTTACTCCCTGAAGGCTCGACATCCTAACAGTGGTCGACAAAGTCGTGAAGACTGATGAGCTCGTTGGAACACTCTCCCGGGTTAGGCTGTTGAAGAGGGTGCTCTTCCCGGAGTTTGTGTATCCAGCCAAGGAGACCAGCGGGAAGCCGAGTCGTCTCCTATGCCTCCGATGGAGCTCCCGGGTTCTCCTAACCCTCCTCAACTCCTTCTGAATGTGCTTTATCCGCCTCCTTATCATCTCGTAGTAGATGTCAACCTGATACTTGCCGAGGCCGAGGAAACCCGGCTGTTCACCCATCTTGGCAAGCCTAACCCTCTCCTTCGCCTGAGCCAGCTCATACTTGAGCCTAGCTAGGGCGATCTGGAGCTTAGCCTCCTTAGTCGACGCCCTCTTGACGAAGATCTCCAGAATGAGCTGGAACCGATCTATAACTTCTACGCCGGAGAGCTTAGCCAGATTGTAGGCTTGGACAGGCTTTAACTCGTTTCCGAAGATTATCTTCTCAGCGCCGAGCTTACGGACGAGGTCGGCTATCTCCCTGGCCTTTCCCGGCCCCACTTGGTAACGTGGGTCCGGCTTTCTAACCTGCTCGATCGAGCCTACAACCGTGTATCCGGCGGCTTCAGCTAAGCCTTTGAGCTCATTCATGTTCGACTTTTCAGACCTGAGTCTCCGCTGAACTATTATCGCCTTCGTCTCTTCACGTCCTCCTCTTCTCAGCCTTTCCCATCTTCAGGTGGACCACGTCGCCTAGGGTGGGCTCAACATTAGGAGGATGGGGAACCTTCACGGCTTCAAGCCCCTCAGGAGGAGGAACAAGCAGTTTGATCTTAAGTGCGTGCTCAAGTTTCCTCGCAAGTTTGAGGTCTGGGATCATCCTCCCGCTCTCAACCTTCTTGAGAACCGAGACCTTCTCGCCGATTCTTCTCCCAAGGTCTTCGTGGCTCAGGTTCATACGTTCCCTAGCCTTCCTCACGACCCTCCCGAAGTCTTCCACAACCTCCAAGTCTTCGAGGATCATCCTTGGACTGGGCTTCTTCGCGGCTGTAACTTTTTTGAGTCTCCTCCTCAAGACTGGGAGGTACGCTCCTTTCTTAGCCTCGGGTTCGATGTAGGGTGAACCGAGGGAGGAACACCTCTCACACACCATCATCTTGGCCCCTTCTATGATGACTATTCTAGGTTTACCTATGATCCTCTGACCGCAGACTTCACATTGCAAGCAAGTTCTCCCTCTCTACGCGGCGTTCTCCCAACCTCAGGCTGGTTTTAGACCGGGACATCAAGTAGCAGAACGTATCTCAACTATATAGGGTTATCCCTTGACGCAGAATTAAAGGTCAACTTAATATGTCGGCTCCATGAATCAGTCTTGGTGGAGATGGCCTCGAAGCTGACGGAAGCACTCAAGAAGATAAGGTGCATAGCCGACTACCAGTTCGGCAGAGGAGTGGGAAGCGTCCTATTCCCCGAGGACGTTGAGATAGTCACCTCGAAGAGAACCGGGAGGATCAGGCACGTATACCTTAAAGGCGAGCTCCTCGCAACCTTAAGGCCTCCAGACGGCCTCTTCTCCCTCACGGTTGAGGGGGCAAAACGTATAGTTGAAGGGGGCCTCGCCAAGAGAATGCTTGTCGTAGTCATGGATAAGGCGGCGCCCTTCGTTAGGCAAGGCAGAAACGTCTTTGCCAAGCACGTTTTAGACGCGGCCGAAGAGATTCTACCGCAAGAGGAGGTCATAGTCGTCAACAGGGAGGGAGAGGTTCTAGCCGTCGGGAGGGCGGTTCTCACAGGGAGAGAGATGAAACTCTTCAAGAGGGGAGTCGCCGTCCAGGTGAGGAGGGGAGCCGGAGAACCCCGTGAAGACCGGAGCCGAACATAACATATTTTGGGTTAATCGTCGATATTGGATGGGAAGGGTGGTTTAGAGTGAGGCGGAGGTTGAGTCCTAGAGAAGCTAGGAGACTCATGCGGCGGATGGGCCTCAGCATGGACACCATACCCGATGTCCGCGAAGTCATAATTCGAACGGACAGGAAGGAGGTCGTCATAGAAGCCCCGGAAGTCTCAGTCATGGAGATACAAGGCCAAAGAATCTTCCAGATAATGGGAGGCGAAGTCTCCGAGAAGGCACGTGAAGAAAAGATATCCATTCCGGAAGAAGATGTTCAGCTCGTAGCCCAACAGGCCAACGTAAGCCTTGAAAAGGCCAGAGCAGCTCTAGAGGAGACCGGTGGAGACCTAGCACAAGCGATACTCCTACTAACCCAGGGGTGAAGACGCTGCCACGCGACGGAGATGAAAGGGCATGGTCCTAATCGATACCCACGCCCACCTCGAAGAAATCAAAGACCTAGACGGAGCCTTAGAGAGGGCTAGGAAGGCGAATGTTCTCGCGGTGATAACGATGGGGTCAGATTACGAGACGAGCCTTTGGGCGCTCAGGAACAGCGGCGAGCACAGTTCAGGCTTGAGGGTCTACCCGGCTTTGGGGATACACCCGTGGTCGGCGAGCTCTATCAACGCAAAGGACCTAGACGCTCTCTTAGAGTTGATGCACAAGAACGTTGAGGGGTATGTGGCTGTAGGCGAGGTCGGCTTAGACTACTGGTACAGGGATGTTAGGAGAAATCCTGAGAGAAGAGAGCTGCAGAAGACGATCTTCAAGGAGATGCTGAGGATAGCGGTTGAGTATGGGAAGCCGGTCTCCATCCACAGTAGGGGTGCTTGGAGGGACTGCCTTGAACTCGTTGCTGAGAGCCGAGTTGAGTCAGCTGTCTTCCATTGGTTCTCGGGGCCTCGAGACGTCTTGGATGAGATAATTGACCGGGGATACTACATCTCGGCTACACCCGCCGCGGCCTACAGCAAGGAACACAGATCAGCCGTCAAGAATGCTCCTTTAGAAAACATCGTTTTGGAAACGGATTCACCCGTCAGTTATAAGGGGGAAGTAGCTGAACCAGCTCACGTAACGAGAACCCTCAAGGCAGTAGCTCAGCTCAAAGGCTTAGAAGAACCCTACATCGAGGAAAAGACAACCGAGAACGCCCGTAAACTCTTCAGGATATGAAGAGAGAGGCCGGGAGGGTTCTTACCATTGTTAGGCTAAAGGAACTACCCTATGTAGCTGATCCGCTCCTTCTCCAGCTCCCGCTTCTTCTGCAGAGTGAGCCTCTTCTGGAGCTCCATCTCCCTTATCCGCTCAATAGTCTCCTCTGAACGGTTTATCTCCTCCTCTATACCCGTTAGATCGATTGTGAAGTTGAAGAGTTTCATGAGGACCTTTAGGACGCTCTTCGCGGCTTTTGGGTCAGGCATGTAACCGAGGGTTTCACCCAAAAGGCAGAGGGCATCCATACCCTTCAGCCTAGCTAGACCTAAAAGCAAGCCAGCGGTCCCAACTACGGGACTTCCGTTAGGGCTATTCACCGCTCCTGCCTCAATGGCCTTCCTCAAGACTTCCGGGCTCGTCGAGGCCGCTATAACTTTCGGTTCACCCTCAACTTTGTTCCGGTAACCTCCAACAGTCACGACTAACCGTACACCCTTTGCCTTCGCAAACTCCAAGATGCTGTCGGCAACCTCATACTGCCCCTCGATCGTTTGAGCCTGACTGTCCCCCGTCAAGATCACAAGGTCGTTCTCTCCGGACGTGTTCCTCCACAGGTAAAACTCGTTCCTGAGGAGGCGGACATTCCCCCTCCTATCCACCAGGACATAATACGAGAAGTGGGGGGAGTAGAGTTCCGCAAACCTCTCAGCCTTCGTCTCCTTTATCAAGTACTCGGTCACGATCTTTCCAACGATCCCTAAGCCCGGAAGCCCCTCAACTAAAACTGGGTTCTTGAGTTCAACCTTCTCCTTCTCGATTATTATGGTCTTCTTCATCACTCTTTAGCCTCAATATTTCTCATGGCAACCCTATACTTGGCGTACTTGTCGTCCGGCGAGAACTTTGCAGGATGCGGGATACGCAATTTTCCTCCGCAGTACGGACAAGAATCCTTCTTGAGCGTGTACCTCCCGCAGTCCACGCATCGCCTCATAAGCCAAACCATTCCATCCAACCCTTAAAGTTATTCTCTCTTGAAGGAGCCCTCCCCGCCAGAAAGGGTTATACTCTTTATTGCGTTCTCGACGGCCCTCCTCAGAACGTCCTCCGCGATCTTGTAGTCTCTGGCAGTAACCTCTATCGAGTACCTCGGGGCAGCCTCCACATGAATCTTGACTTCCGTCCCCTTCGGTCTACTCACATTCTTAGCTTTAAGGAGGGCCTCCTTAATCTTTAGGACGCCGTCGGGTGCGAGGCATTTGAGGTTCAGGGTTCCCTTCACCTTCACCATGGAGACCCCTATACGTTCCTTGGCCACTTCCGCGAGGACGGATGCTATGTCCTCTGGAACCCCGCATTCAATTAGAACCTCAGCTCCCTCTCTGGCAGCTCTCTCTAAACCCTCATAGAGCTCCCCAAACCTCTCCTCGATGAGAACACCGGCCTTCTCATATATCTCATCGAAGGTTATACCCATCTTATTCGCCGCGCTCCTCAGTAAGCCCTCGGCCTTCCTGTCCCGCTTCCAGAGGAGGATGCGCTCCCTCCTCTCACGTTTCGTAACTCTTCGGAGGGAGAGGTCTATCTGCCGCCTTGCAGGGTCTACCCTGAGAACCCTTAGGACTACTTTCTGCCCTTCCCTAACAAAGTCACGGATGTTCTTGACCCAGCTTGAGGATATCTCCGATATGTGGAGGAAGCCTTCCTTTCCGTACTCGTCGAGCCTAACGTAGACGCCATACTTCTTTATATCTTCTACCGTGGCTATTACGAGTTCATCGACTTCAGGCCACTCCTCAGCGTTCTCCAACCTCGGTTACACCTCACTCGAACACCTCAACGATCTCTCCTTTGATCTCGGCTTTGCCTCCTGAAGGCTTAGCTAAGACTGCTCCACAGACACTGCACCGAACAACCGTTGTGGCGTGGCTGAAGATTATCTGCTCGTTTCCGCAGTCCGGACACTTCACGTTCAGGAATGCGCTTTTAGGCTTCGGGATCAGCTTCTCCCAATCACTCATCGCCCATCCTCCCCCGACACCCTAAAGATTTCGGAAATAAGAGACTTAAAGACTCTTAGGAGATCGTTAACTTCCTGAGACGTATACCTTTTCTGTGGCTTATGTACCCGCAGACCGTACATTGGAGCTTCAAGGTCTGCTTCTTCGTTGTCTTGGCTTTCCTTCTAAGTATGGGATACTTCTGTCCTCCGTAGCCCTTCCTCTCACGTTCATGGTGGCGTTCGCCCTTAGCTAATGCTCTACGCTTCCCCTCCTTATAGAGGGAGACGCTGTGAGGCTTATGGGCCTTACACCGCGGACAGTACGTGACGATTTCCTTTGGAACCTCCATCCTCTATCACTAAACTCCTGACGAGACCAGCATAGAACACCATAACCGGATAATATTTAAACCTTTTTGGAGCTCAATTTTTAACTCTAACTGCACAAGGTTTCCAAACGGGTTAAGCCGCTGCTAAGAGCTATGAGAAGACTAGAAGGTCGCTACATCATAGCTTGGCTGCATTTTGGTCATGGGTCGCAACCATTATGGTTGTCTCATGCCTACTATTCTCCTCGGCTAGGAGCTTGACTGTTTCCGTTCCGTCTTTGATCTAGCCTCCGGTAGGCTCGTCGCAGAGGAGCAGAACAAGCTCATTCAGGTAGGCTCTCTGGCTATGGCTACCCTTTCAATACTCACCGCTAGAGAGACGGTTGGGAAAGTGGTGGGCCTATCCTCCAGCCCTAACAATTCTCGCTTATAAATTTTAAAAGCGATGGGAGCATAAGGTCTCTTTTGGGGGGATTGCCGGATTTGAAGTTTTCGGAAGAGAATCCGAAAGGGAACGGGATGATCTGGGCCTACCTAATACATCTCAGCTGTAATATGTGGGCTGATCGGGAGGTTCCTGGGAGGGAGTATTACAGTGCTAAGCCCTACCTGCGTTTCGATGACGGATTATGGAGCGACCTCCTTGAAAGAATGGCCGATGTAGGTATAAACATGCTTGTTATAGACCTTGGCGATGGGGTTAAGTATGAGAGCCACCCGGAGATCGCTGTACATAACGCTTGGTCTGTAAGTCGGCTCAGGGAGGAACTGTCTAGGATAAGAGAGATGGGAATCGAGCCGATTCCAAAGTTGAATTTCTCAACCGCTCATGATACTTGGCTCGGCCCATACTCCAGATGCGTATCCACAGACACCTACTACGAGGTCTGTAAAGACCTGATACATGAGGTCATTGAGATATTCGATAAACCAAGGTTCTTCCATCTTGGCATGGATGAGGAGACGGCTCAACACCAAAAGGAGTACCGCTACGTCGTAATCCGCCAATACGACCTCTGGTGGCACGACTTCTACTTCCTCATAAGAGAGGTGGAGAAGAGAGGTGTAAGACCATGGATATGGTCAGACCGCCTCTGGAGATATCCAGACGAGTTCTTCGAGAAGATGCCCAAATCCGTTCTCCAGAGCAACTGGTACTACGGCTCCGAGTTCAGCGAAGATATACCCTGTGTGAAGGCTTACCTCGACCTAGAAGAACATGGATACGATCAGATACCAACCGGCAGCACATGGAGCTTCCCAGAGAACTTCCAAAAGATGGTCTCATACTGCATGGAGCATATCGCCCCTGAGCGGTTACTGGGTTTCCTACAGACCGTCTGGAAACCGACACTGGAGGCCTGTCGGAGAGACCATATAGAGGCCATTGAGATCGTTGGCAAGGCCATCAAAGAGGTGAAGGGGAAGTAGAATAAGCCAAGTCCATTCTTCTTTTTTCCTCATACCTTAAGGACGTTCCACTTACTGGTCTCGATTGGTAACTTAGTCGATGTTCTGGTTGGCCACTCTTCGCGGCGTGGAGTTTCCTAATGGTGGAATTATACGAGTACAACCTTCTAATTCCCTTTATTATTGGGTTTTCTGTTCGAATTTACGGTTATAATCCTTTAAAAATGGTAGAACCAATTAATTAATGGAAACTAATCCTGTTAATCAAGCTAGGGTTGCTTTGGGCTCGAGAGGCAAGACCGTACACTGAGGGTGAAGGGTAATGTGGGATTATCGGGCAATACTGAAGAAAGTTTAAATGAAATTAGAAAAGTAAAAGTTTTTGATGCTGGTATCTTGAAAGAAAAAGATAAATAGCTTATGTTTATGCTATATCCTCTTACCTGGGGAGGCCCAAAAAGAATGAACATCCTGTTGGCGTCACTTACGTTACTAGCAATATCCTTTCCAGTAGTGTATGTGGTGGGGAAGAAGAGCGCTAAGGCCTCCGGAATGACGCTGTTACTCGCAATCCTCAGCAGTTTAATTCTTATAACGTTAACTTATAGGGACATCTCATTGAAAGGTGAACATTTAGAATGCTATTATTGGTTGCCAATCTTAGGTTCTCCACTCACCCTATTCACCGACGGAATTGGATTATTAATGGCAACCACAGCCTTGACTATTATGTTTTTCGCAGTACTGTATTCGCTTGGTTACATGAGTGAAACGGGGTCTCTAGCTGAATACTATGCATTGATGACATTGTTGACTGTCGGGCTTGTAGGCATATTCTTGACATCTAATCTTTTAGTTTTTTACTTCTGCTGGGAGTTCATGCTTGTTCCTACATACTTTATACTCATAGGGTGGGGCGGCAGAAAATCCATTGGTGCCGCGTTTAAATTCTTTATTTTTACTCACGCTGGCGCCGTCGCTATATTGCTGGGTATTGGGGCAACTTACTTCCTGACGGGAACATTAGATATCTTGGAGGCTCGAACTCTAATTTCTTCTGCACCCAAGGATTTACTTTTTTGGATATTCTTAGCGTATCTAGGAGGTTTCCTTACGAAGATGGCTATTGTTCCATTTCATATATGGTTGCCCGATACATATGTTGAGTCTCCTATTCCCCTCGCCGCCATATTAAGTGGCGTAGTTACAGAAGCAGGGGCTTATGGTATACTACGAATACCATTTGGGATGGTTCTCCCTGCGATCATCAACGTTCCATTGATCCATCAAACGTTTCATTTCATCTCAGTCTTAGGCGTTATTTCAGCTATTTACGGCTCCATGATTGCTTTGGTGGATAACAACTTGAAGCGTATAGCTGCCTACTCAAGCATAAGTCATATGGGTTACATCCTATTCGGTCTTTCTCTTTGCCCAACGGTAGAGGGCATGACAGGTACGGTTCTACACCTTTTGACGCATGGAATAAGTAAGAGTCTCCTGTTCCTAAACGTTGGAGCGATAATTAAATGTACTGGTCAATGTGATATTCGGAGAATGGGCGGTCTTGCGTCGATTATGCCTTTAACTTCGGTTTCGACGGCGGTGTCTCTTCTAAGTATAGCCGGAGTGCCTCCTTTAGCTTGTTTCTTAAGTGAATTTCTAATATTTACTGGAGGCTTTAGCGCTGGAATGGTGGACGGCCTCTATTCCATTACTACCTCTCTAATGTTACTTGTAACGGTTTTGGGGCTTGGATATAGCATCCGACTATTTGGTAAGGTCTTTTTCGGATCATTAAACATTAATAGTAACCCTGAGTTACCTTTAACGATGGTTTCATCAATAGTTTTTCTCTCACTACTAACTGTAGCGTTGGGAATATATCCAAGTCCAGTTCTGAAATTAATCAGTATAAACGCCCTCCCTCTCAGTTAAGGAACATAAAATTGTTTCTAATGCGTAGGAAAAGATTTGTCAAGGCTTTTCTCCACAAACATAAGCCTGTTCCGTTTAAAAATTAGGGTATCCTTGCTTCGCTCTTGTATAAGAAATACTCCAACTTCAACTATGACAGAAAAGGAAGAATTAAACGGTTAACAGTCTACTTGATCTTCTCCAGCACTATCGCGGGGCAGACCCTTGGTAACCCCCTTGAATCTATAGATTCAACGAACCTAGTTAGCTCCTCCGTGTTCCTGAACCAATACTCGATCAAAATCATGTGGTCGCCGCTCGAGGAGTATAGACTGACAACCTTATCCTCTTCCTAACGTGGTCTCACTAACCCCCAAAGTGTTCACTATCCTCAAGAATGGGGTTCTAGAATTCTCCACCAGAAACTTGCTAGCTGAGAACCACAACTTTATATTACATCACCAAACATATACGTTTTTGAGCCCAAATGAGTGTGGATGTGAAAACATGACGGAATTCTCAGCTGGCAAGTTTCTACTAAGAGTGGAAAAGGTTCAAACAATGGGAGGAACCATAAACTTTTCGGGGAGACTAACACGGTCAGACTGTCAGAGCAGAATTGAAATGCAAAGTGGAGGGAATTAGATTGAATGAGACTATCAAGAACCTAGTTAAAGCCTTCATAGGTGAAAGCCAAGCTAGAAACCGTTATAGCTTCTATGCGAGCGTAGCGAAGAAGGAGGGCTTCGAGCAGATCGCCGAGATATTTCGCATAACTGCGGAGAACGAGAAAGAGCACGCAAGCACGCTCTTCAAGCTCATCAACGAACTGAAGAAGGAAAAGGGAGAAGAACTGGACGAGATCAAGGTTGAGGCAGTAGCCCCAACGGTCCTCGGCGACACAGCGCAAAACCTCAAAGCCGCCATAGCCGGAGAAAACTATGAACACACAAAGATGTATCCGGAGTTCGCTGATGTGGCTGAGAGGGAAGGTTACCCTGAGATAGCGGCAAGGCTGAGGGCTATAGCCAAAGCTGAAGAACACCACGAGGAAAGGTATAGGAAGCTCCTCAGAGAGGTTGAGGCTGGAACTGTCTTCAAGAAGGATAGGGATGTCTGGTGGGTCTGCAGGGAATGCGGGTACATCCACTACGGGAAGGAACCGCCTGAAAGGTGCCCATCCTGCAACCACCCGAGGAGCTACTTCCAGCTCAAATGTGAAGAGTACTGAAAGCCGAAGATGGAAACCGAGATAATAGCGCTGAAACAGGTGTGTAGATGCAACATCTGCGGGAACATAGTGGAGGTTCTACATAGCGGGTTGCGACACTCAGTGCTGTGGCAACCCATGGAACTACTTGAAGCGAAGACCGAGGACGTTGGGATGGAGAAGTACGTCCCAGTTATAAAGAGAACCGATGGAACGGTAAAGGTTGAGGTCGGCTCCACACCCCACCCGATGGAGGAGAGCCATCACATAGAATGGATAGAAATCCTAGCTGAGGAGCGGTTTTACCAGAGATACCTAAAGCCCGGCGATAAACCCGAGGCGGAGTTCAGGGTTGAAGCCAGGGAGATCAAGGCTAGAGGGTACTGCAACATACACGGTCTCTGGGAATCCATGTGATCCCGCGAATCCGAGGCTTACAGAACTGTCTTCTTATTCCCCTTCTTTTTGTGGTCGAATTCCAGCGGACGGGGTGTTGAATATTTATCTGCTTCTCGGTTTGGCTATTATCTCCCTTATGGTCATGTCGAAGAGGTCTTTGGAGTTAGCTGGGTGGATCACTATGGCTGTGTCGGCTCCTCTCCCCGTCCCGGCTATGCTTATTACGTCCCTGTCAACCGGGATCAGCCCGGCGTCGGCCGCCATGGCCACTATCTCGACGGCGACCTTCATCCCTTCACCGAAGAGCCTCAAGGTGTGAGCGATTATCTCGGTTGGATAGGCGGTTCCCAGCTTCTTCAGTATAGCCCTCTCCACGTTCATGAACGCGTGGGTTCCAGTGAAGACCTTGCCCCCGTTCTCCTTTATCAACCTACGGTTCTCATCGGTTAGCTCTTGGTAGCCGGGCTTCCTGAAGCCCGTATGATGCGTGACCACTACAACGTTGAAACCTTTAAAAATCTTAACGGCTTTGACGCCGGTCTCGCCTCTAGTGGACGCCACAACTATATCCTTCACACCGAGCTCCTCAGCCCTCTCCTTGGCCAACCTTAGAACTTCGTCGGTGTTCCCCTCACCTGGACCATCAAAATAAGCCACGATCCTTCTACAGCCAGCCATAAACGCCACCACCAAAACTTTTAGACATGGAAGCCCTTAAAAGATTTTCAGTTACCGATAACCGGTCTGGCTGTCTGAGTGGACTCGGAGTTTCAACTCTATAGTTGGCATGTCCGGGTGGGGAATAAAGATTAAATCACAAGAAGGCTCTAAAGGAAGCGAATCTTGGAAATAGCCGGAGAATGGTTAAGAGCCTAAAGACGAGAGATAACGCCTCGTCCTTCGTCAACAGGTGGAGACAACTCTTCCTTGACAACTTCATAGAGTAAAATATTAAAATTTTTGTTCTTATTATGTTGTGGAGGGGGCTCGGAGCCTCGAGGCGATATGCCGTTGTCTGACCCGGCGCACAGCTGAGAGGCTTCGAGCTCCCTCCGCCAAGAGGCTTGTAGGATCATCCTCCGCATCTGAGCGTTTCCAATATAATTTTGTGGTATGAGTATCCGCCCGTAGCGATTCTGCGGAATAACAAAATTTATTAAGGGTGTGGTTTAAATTGGCTTTGTTATGGTGATGAAACTTGGCGAGTAAAGATCAAGTGATCGGGGCATTAATCTTCCTTGTTTGCGTGGTTGTAGCCATCGGATACGTGGTTATACTCGTCGCGCCCAGTACTGTCGAGTTCCTGTTACCTTGGGTCGCTTGGAATCCGGAGAGTGTACGGTTCTGGGCTGTCGCCATCGTCGTGCTCATCGCCTTCTTGGCGGTAATGTTCATCGGAGCTTGGATCGGGTGGACTATGGCTACGACTCCCCCGCCGAAACCTATAGAGGAGCTTGAGCTCGAAGAGGAGGAAGGGGAGGAGAAGAAAGAGGAAGAGAAACCATCGGAAGAGGCAAAAGCAGAGAAAGAAGAGAAAGAGGACTAAATCCTTGACACCCTCCGTAGCCCCTATTGTTTTTGGTTCCTAAGGAGACGAAGGCGGGATGGGCGGGGTTAAAGGTGTAGTCCTATGCGGAGGCCCCGGAAAAAGGCTTAGGCCGATCACATATTACTTTCAGAAGGCCATAATCCCCATAGGGAAGAGGCAGAAACCCTTAATGGAGTACGTTGTTAGGCTTCTCAAACATCACGGAATAACCGACCTAGTCTTCCTCGTCGATTACAAGGCTGAGCAGATCGTGAACTACTTCGGTGAAGGCTCCAGATTCGACGTGAAGATAACCTACGTCTACGACGACCCCAAGTTTAAGGGAACAGCCGGTTCACTGCTCAACGCCTACAAGAAGGGAGCCTTAAGCGAAGACGACCTCCTCCTCATATACTACGGGGACATCCTAACGAACATAAACCTAAGCGAACTCTTAGCCCACCACGAGGAGAAGTCCGCAACCTCAACCGTGGCCCTAGCTCAAGGGTTCACCGTGAGGGTAGGCGTAGCTAACCTTGAGGACGACGGGAGGATCATAGGGTTCCAAGAGAAGCCTCGGCTCAAGAAGCCTGTAAGCATCGGAATCCTAACCTTGGAAGGAGACTCGCTGAAAGAGATCGAGGACTTGAAGGAAGGGAAAACCCAGCTCGACATAATGGGAGAGGTCGTCCCATACCTGATAAGAAGAGGAAAAAGGGTCTACGGGTACCTCACGGACGCCTTCTGGTACGACGTTGGAAGCATCGAGGCCTACGAGAAACTCGACGTTGAACTCGTAGATAAGCTATTTTCCTACCTCTTCGATGATTAGCAAAGCCTATACGTGCCCTGAGAGCATTTACTCGAGTGAACAGAGAGTTTACCGGGTTAGCTGAGCGCTTATGCCGAAAGGTTTAATCCTACCGTACGTAATCGAGGACTCGAGGAAGGGGCATCCCTTCACGAGGGAGATGGAGGCCGCTGTACTTCTAGCCCTAGCCCATGGGGGAAAGCGGCGGCCGATCATCCCCCTAAGCGGGCCTGAAACCTTGGAGTTCATCATGAAGGCTCTCTACCCGATTTGGGCCGTCCCTTGGGACGATAGGTCGATAATCATAGACGGTCTAAACCTTTCATCAGACAAGCTTACCCGGCTCGAGATACCCGACGTCAAGGCTTTCACTGAAGAAATAATGAGGGGCTCGCGGAGCCCCAAGTCTTATGTGAACGTCCTACGTAGAGGCCTCAAAAAGTTCTGGAATCCCCTATCTCCCGTAGAGGTGTCTGTAGAGGGCTTCATAGGAGATGTGCACTTCTTAGAGGAGCTTTGCGAGGTTCTCAGAGGGAAGGGGATTAGAGGAGCTAGGTTTGAGGAGACTTTAGCCCCCATTCCTCCCAAGGTAGACCTTAAAGATGCCCGGGAGAGGGCTGAAAGGTTCACTTGGGAATCGAGAATAGTTAAGTCTCACGTTGCGGCTTTAAGGTACGCCGTAAAGGTTCTGGAAGGCGAGACAGCCCGTTTCAGGGAGAGGGTTAAGAGAGAAACCGAACACTTAACAAGGGTTTATGCAGAGAAGATCGCCTCGGCGAGAGAGGCCGCGGAGAAGAGGATAAGAGACTTGAGGAAGCGGATGGATGCCGAGCTGAAGAAGACGGAGAAGGCCTACACAAAGATCATCAAGGAGGCTCTGAAGAGGAGAGAGAGCCTAGAGAAGACCGTGAGGAGGCTCGAAGGAGCCATAGAGACCTACTTGGAGAGGAGGGAGTCCTCGAGGAGGAAAGGCTCCAAGAGAGGGGTCAAGTACTGGGACGGAAAGGTCAAGAAGTACAGGCGGATGCTTTCAGAAGCAAAAAGCGACCTAAGAGAGGTGGAGAGGCTTGTTAGGGAAATAAACTGGGAGATGGAGAAACGCTTAGACTCCGTGAAGGATGGTTACCGCTCCCTAATCGCGCAGGAAGCCGAAAAAGTGAATGCTTTAGAGGCGTGCATGAAGGTTGAGGTCGGAGAGAGGAGAAGGCTCCTAGAGGAGGTTGAGGAGCTCACCTCCAAGATAAAATCGAGGATAGAACTCGCAATCGAGGATTTAACTCGGGCTTTAATGAGGTTGACCTCGAGGACGGCGCCTTGGAAGTTTGAGGAGGCCACAATTATCTGGGTGCCTTCTTACATAGTCAAGTATAGAAGCCAGAAGGGTGAACGTTATAAGGTGTATCCTCCAGTAAACATTAAAGAATCTGAAGGAGTCCTAAAGTGGGTGCGGAGGGCGATATTCTCCTTCAACCTCGAGTCTAGGATGTTCGCCCTCATTCAACCCAGGTCCGGCGCCTTCGAGAGAAGGCTCTTCAAAACCTTGGAGGAGGCCCTTGAAGCCGACAAGGCCTTAAGGGAGACCATAGACGGAATCGGAAAGTCCGAGAACCTCCTAAAGAAAGAGGGGTTCAAAACCTCAGCCATCGAAGGGTTGGAAGCCCTCAAGGCTGAAGGGTGGATAACCCTCGACGAAAGGAACGATCTACTCAGTACGTACTTGACCGCGTAAGGCTGAATGGAGACGATTCCACTTTATCCGTCTAACATGTTAGATGGAGGGCCGCAACTATTCTTCTACCTGACTGGACAAGCCTGTTGTAGGTTTTACAGGCTTCTTGAGTTCGTTGAACTATCAATTCGATTCCAAGGGACTTAACGTGGTCTCTCACCTCCTTAGGAACCTTCATCAGACCCGCGTATCCCGTTCCCACCACGAGAATTTCGGGTTTCTCCTTGAGGGCGTCCTCCAAGTCTTCAACCGAGAGTTTATGTCCTTCCCTACGCCACCATCCACTCTTAACCTTATCCGGTGAGAGTATGAGATCCCTGAAGTAACGTCTACCATCAACGACTATCTCTCCGAAGTTGTATGAGTCGACCAGCCTCATTCGTTAGCCTCCTCCCAAAAGGATTAGGGAGGCTCCTTCTCTTAACCCTTTTCTCGGGGGTCGTTAAGCTTAAAGAAGCCTTGCGCCATAAAATAGATCGGTCCCTTAAAGGTCTTAGTGAGGGTGTAAGAGCCTGCATGGCAACTGACGAGAGAATACTCGAGAGAGGTAAACTGCTAAAGAAAGCCTTCTCTAGGATAGACCTCTTCGAGATCGGTAAGAGGCTGAGGATACCCTACTTTAGGAAGTTTGAGAGCGGATGGGAGATCAACGAAGAAGAGGCGTCGTTTGAGATCGCCTCTCACATAAACGAGGACGAGCTGAAAACGATCTTCTCGGAGCATAAGCCGAGAGAATGGGTAGTCTTCAGAGGGAGATACTACACCTTGGAGGAGGGCAAGCTGAGCCTAAAAGGTTCTTGGAGAGCCCTCTGGGAAGGACTTCAGTGGTTGAAGGCGAAGTACGGCAAGGAACTAACCGCCTTACTCACGTTGATGATGAGCCGCGAAGAGATCAGTATAGACGACGTGAAGGGCGCGTTCAAGAAGGCTGACCCAAGAGAAGTCCTAGAAGACCTCGAGGAGTTCAAGCTGGTAGTCACATCTTACGAGAGCGGCGACTATAAGGAGTGGAGTCTCCCTGAAGAGTTAACTCCGCTGATCGAGGCTGAACTCGGCATGAAGCCGAAACTTCTCTTGGAAGAGGTGAAAACGGCAGTAGCCTCACCGCCAACCAGATCTAGGAGAGCTGACTACGTCAAGGAGGAGATGAAGAGAATCGAGGAGATGAACAGGGAGCTAGACGAATATCTGAACGACTTGTTGAAGCACCGCCTCGAGAAGACTATACGGTTCGGGAAGAGATTCAACCTGGAAGTCCTTGCGAATTACCTGCAGAGCCTCTTCGGTTCGGTTCTCTACTTCGACAGTCTACTCAGCATAACGCAACAGTACGGCCTAGCTAACATCGAGATGGTTCACTCTCACGGTGGAACGGGGAAGAGAACCGGCTGGTCACTAGCCCTTTTCGGGGAGCCCGGTACGGGCAAGAGCTTCTCTACTCGGGACATGATCCTCGGAAAGCCTGACGCTAGGATTCCGCCCCATGGGATTCCCGGCAGGAACCGTTACTGTGGCGGCATCACCCCCGTTACCTTCATAAGGATAGGCCAAGCCTACGAAGGTAAGACCTTCAACTTCATAGTTCCCGAGTTCAACGACTTCTTCAGGTATAAGGGTATGGTTGAACCCTTGAAGCTCGCGATGGAGCAGGGTGTGATCAAGTATGAGACGCACCGCGAGACCGTTGGGCCATACCGGTTCACCTCCTTCTTCTCGGTTAATTACAATGTCTCCGTTTACGGTAAGGGGTACGCTGTCACCGTGCAGGACCCGAACTTCAGCGCAATCGAGGATAGGATGCTCTGTCGGCTCCACCGCCTAACTAAGGAACGCTTCATAGAGATATCTAGGAGCTATAGGAGGCTGACTCTCGGCGAGATCGACATGGAGAAGGGTGCGCAGGAGATCAGGGATCACTTAACCTTGGTCTACGCCATCGAGACGAGGCACCCCCTCGTTAGGGACAGGTTCCCGTACAAGCCCGTCATGATCACTCCTAGAGTCTTCGAGATGCTGGACAGGGTGAGGGACGCCATACTGGAGGAGATACCGATGAAGGTTGTCAGGTTCTCAGCTAGGCTGGAGGATAGAGCCATAAGGTTCGCTGGGGCGGCCTCCCTTATGGATTACTTCCGTTCAAACCTAGACTACGTACCGATAAGTGAGGAAGCTTTAAGGTACGCCATACAATTCTACGTCGAGGAAGCCTCGGTCAGGTCTCAAGAGATATTCAAGCCGGAGGAGGTACTGGAGAAGATACTTTAAGGGAAGCCTCTTACACGCCCAGAGATGCTAGGAGCCCTTTCACGCTGTCTATTGCCGACCTTATGAATGGATGCTTTATCTCCGAGACGTCCCTCAGACTTTCAAGCCTAGCGATCCTGAAGGAGATCGGGGGGTGAGGGTCCATCCCGAGCCACCCCCCGATCCGGCTGGACGGCATACGTTCGAGCTGAAGCTTCCTGAAGCCGATCTTCCTCAAGGCTGTAGCTAGAACTTCAGGTTTCCTTATCTTTATGGCGGACTCTAAGTCGGCTCTAGCCTCGAAGAACTTCGCTATGAAGTAGAGCAGGCTCATCTCAACGAGTAGATATAGGAAACCAAAGTAGAATATGAAGGGCCAGAAGACGTAGACCCTGAGCAGGTAGATGGTCATGAACATGATTGAGAGGACGAGTGGGTCCCTCCCTTTGAGGTGGCTGAACTCATGCCCTATCACGGTTAGGACCTCCTCTTCGTCGAGTTGGATGAGCAGCCCCGAGGTTATGATCATCAGTCCACGCCTCGGGCTTGGACCCGTAGCCGCCGCATTCGGCACGATCACGTTTGAGACCATGATCTTTGGTACGGGCATGTTAAACTTCTCGGCGGCCTCCTTCACGAGGCCATAGAGATTAACGGTCTTCACCAGCAAGTTTTGTGGGCGGCAGCTGACCCCGTATCTGGAGAAGACCTCTCTAACAGCCTCATACGTTATGGGGAATCCTGCCCCTATGGTCCTCTCGTATATCTCCCGTTTTATCTTGAGGAGGATCTCTCGGCTGTAGTTTCTCTGGAAATCGTGGAACTCTTCCTTCGGAATGTGATATTGAAGTATGTACACTTCAGGGTTCGCGGGCGTTATCCTCCAGTCTCCAAGCCTCATCATGATCTTGTCTGAGAAGAAGACTATCACGAGCTGCGAGAGGACTAGGATTATGGGGGTGTACTCCTGAAAGACCAAGAAGACCATGTAGCTTAAAGCTATGAATATTAAGAAGAGGACAAGCATGTTCCCGAAGAAGATTCGGGTTAGAATCTTCCTCCTGCCTTGGGTAGCCCTCTCCGGGACGATGCCCTCCTGTTTAACCCACGCGAAGTAGAGCGTTGACTTCCTAACGGTCTCCTCAAAGAGCTGGATCAGAATGATTATGTCGTCCTTAAGCCTCTGTATAACTGTTCTAGGTACGGTTCCCATGATGGGGGTCATCCTAACCTTCACGGGGTTCCCAGCTTCAACTTCAACGTCTACAGCCCATCTTCCAGCCGAGTCTAGAAGCGTGAAGGCTAAGACCTCCCTGCCGTCGACGATCCACCTCCTAACGTTCGAGAAACGTTCATAATGGGGCGCTATATACCTCTCGTAGATGAACATGAGTAACTCGTTAAAGTAGGCCGAGGTCACTTCAATGCGTATCGAAAATGAGAACGTTTCTTTCGATGAAGCCATACTTCTCCACTGCTCTGACAAAGGTTCCCTGCACTCTTAGCTTAGATGCTCAAAGGGGATTATAAAAATGTTGTTTTTAATCTAAAAAGGCGAGTTAGAGGCAGGAGGCCTTCAAACCTAGAGCTTCCTTAAGTATCTTTATGGCGCAGTAGTCGCCGCACATGCTACAGCCTGAACTCTTAGATTTAACTCGGCCGTGTATTTTACGGGCTTTCTCAGGGTCTATGGCGAGCTGGAGCTGTTTACCCCAGTCTAGGACGGCCCGCGCCTTTGACATCTCAAGGTCTCTCGAGGACAAGCCCAGCTTAACTATGTCGACGGCGTGGGCGGCTATCTTGGCAGCTATTACGCCTTCCTTAACGTCTTCAACTAAGGGAAGCCCGAGGTGCTCAGCCGGCGTCACGTAGCAGAGGAAGTCGGCTCCAGCCAAACCCGCTATAGCTCCTCCTATAGCGGCCACTATGTGGTCGTATCCCGGCGCAACCTCCGTTACCACGGGCCCCAAGACGTAGAAGGGCGCACCTTTACAGATAGTCTTCTCAAGCTTGACGTTCGGCTCGATCTGGTCTAGGGGGAGGTGCCCAGGACCCTCCACCATCGATTGGACGTTGGCTTTCCTCGCCCTCTCAACGAGTCCGCCGATAGTCAGGAGCTCCTGTACTTGAAGCCAGTCCGTGGCGTCAAAGATTGAGCCCGGCCTTAAGCCGTCTCCGAGGCTCAGGGTGAAGTCGTATTCCCGGGCGATCTCCAGCAAGTAGTCGTAGTTCTTGTAGAGGGGGTTCTCCTTATTGTTGTGGAGAATCCATGCGGCTAGGAAGGTTCCTCCCCGGCTTACTATGCCCATCAATCGTGGATGCTTAGCTATCTTCTTGACGGTCTCCATGGTTACGCCGCAGTGAACGGTCATGAAGTCCACGCCTCCCTTCGCGTGCTTCTCTATTGTGTTGAAGATGTCGTCCTCTGTCATGTCGACTATGGCTCCTCTCTTACCTATCGCCTCTACCGCGGCTTGATAGATTGGAACGGTCCCGACTGGAACGTTTACCGCCCTGATTATGGATTCTCTGATGCTGTCTAGGTTTCCCGCCGTGCTCAAGTCCATAACTGTGTCCGCCCCGTATTTGACGGCTATCTTAGCTTTCTCAACCTCCAAGTCTGGGTTGCAGAGGTCCGGCGACGTCCCAACGTTGGCGTTGACCTTCGTTCGGAGCCCCTCACCTATCCCGATCGGGTGGATATTGCTCCGCTTGACGTTGCAAGTTATGACTATCCTGCCGTCGGCTACTCTCCGTCTAACAGCCTCCACGGAGACGCCTTCGTCCTCCGCGACTATCTTCATCTCCCGAGTTATCTGTCCGCTCTTCGCAGCTCTCATCTGTCCGCTCAACGCGATCTAACCTTCTCTCCGACCTTCTATAAGAGGAGAGGAAGAGCTGTTTTAAATGGGTTACCCTTTTCCTGTCCGGACGGTCCGTCTCTTCTCTTCAAAAAGCTTTTATTGCCATTAAGATTAAATCTGGTTGATGTACTCTAGTAGCGGCGGTAGACCTATGGAGCCAAGCAGGAAACCTCTCAATATACTGGCAAGGCAGATAAATACGTACGTATCGGTGATGTTGAAGAATGGAGTCGAGTATAAGGGAACGATGATCCACTGTGACAACTACATGAATGTTATCCTCGACAAGGCTACGGAACACTACAACGGCGAGCTAATCGCAAACTACGGACAGATACTGGTCAGGGGAAACAACATCATCTACATAGTGCTCGACGCAACGCGGAAGAAGTGAAGAACGCCGACTGCCCGACCACCGAGGACACAGAGTTATTAGTGTGAAGAGTTAACCGGATCAATATAAGATGCTCTTCACTTTCCGAAACAGTTTAACCGGGATGGAACCTTAAAATTTGTTATTGATATGCTCTGTTGGGTCGGAGATGAAGGAAATACTCATCAAGGCACCCGCAACAACCGCCAACCTAGGCCCGGGCTTCGATGTCTTCGGAATGGCCCTAGAACGTCCAAGCGACAAGGTCAGGATAACCTTGATACCTAAAGGCCTGGAGATCAAGGTTCACGGCCCAGCAAAAGAGGAGATTCCAACGGACCCCGAGAGGAATACAGCTGGAGTCGTCGCCAAGGAGGTTCTAAAGGCCTTCTCGTTAGGGACGGGGCTAAGAATCGAGATCGAGAAGGGGATCCTGCCCGGAGTCGGATTGGGAAGCAGCGCAGCCTCCGCGGCGGCCGTAGCGTTCGGGTTGAATGTTCTCTTCAACCTCGAGATGGATCGGAAGGACCTAACCCGGATGGCTATGAAAGGCGAAGTTGTCTCAGCCGGTTTTGAGCACGCAGACAACGTCTCCGCCGCCATATACGGAGGCTTCGTCATAGTCAAGTCTTACAGGCCATTAGAAATAATCCACTTGGAGCCTCCTCAAAACCTTCACGTCGCCGTAGCCATACCTAAAGTGCCGGTCCCCCCAAAGAAGACTATGAAGGCCCGTTCAGTCCTGCCGAGAGAAGTCCCGATGAGGAAGCTCGTACATAACGTGGGGCACGCAGCTGCGTTGGCGGCCGGATTCGCAATCGGCGACGTAGACCTTATAGGAAGGTCGATGTTGGATGTGGTTGTTGAGCCTGCAAGGGCCTCCCTAGTCCCCGGGTACAGGGAGGTCAGGGAGAAGGCCTTAGAGGCGGGCGCCTGCGGCGTCGCTCTCAGCGGAGCTGGACCCTCCATGATTGCTGTGGTGAACGCCTTGGAGGTCGACGCCTCAAAGGTTGCTGAGGCGATGAGGGAAGGGTTTGAATCGGCCGGTTTAAGCGCTGAAGCCTTCTACACGAGGCCTGGAAGAGGAGTCCACGTCTTGGAGGAGAATCCATGATACGTCAAGTCTGTATAAATTGTGGAGAAGATTACGAAGCAGACGAGATCATCTACTTCTGTAGGAGGTGCGGCGACCTACTTGAGATCGAGTACGACTATGAAGAGCTGGCGGAGAGGCTTGAAAGGAGCGACTGGAGGAGCCTACCCCTTTCCGTGTGGAGATACAGAGACTTCTTGCCGGTCCGCGACCCATCAAAGGTAGTCTCGTTAAATGAGGGTGGAACGGGGCTTCACCTATGCTCTCGACTAGCAAAGGTCATAGGCCTAAAAAGGGTGTACGTGAAGAATGAGGGTGAGAACCCCACGGGCTCCTTCAAGGATAGGGGCATGACCGTTGGGGTGACGAAGGCCCTCGAACTCAACATGAAAACCGTCATCTGCGCATCCACAGGCAACACCTCGGCCTCCCTAGCAGCCTACGCTGCTAAAGCCGGCCTCCGATGTATCGTTCTCGTACCCTCCGGAAAGATCGCTTATGGAAAGCTTGTGCAGGCCTTGGCTTACGGGGCTGAGATCGTGCAGGTTCGGGGGAACTTCGACCAAGCCTTGAGAACCGTGATTGAGCTCTCAGAGAGGCATGGGGAGGTCTACCTCCTCAACTCGATCAACCCTTACAGGCTGGAGGGGCAGAAGTCCCTAGCCTATGAGGTCTGCGACCAGCTTGGTGGGAGAGCGCCCGACAGGGTTATACTCCCTGTGGGCAACGCTGGAAACATAAGCGCCTTATGGAAGGGTTTCACAGAGTTTTACAGGCTCGGCTTGGTGGACAGCCTCCCTAGAATGGTTGGGGTTCAAGCTGAGGGTGCCTCACCCATCGCGCAGGCGATTAAGAGGGGAAGTGACGTTGTGACTCCCGTAGAGAACCCTGAAACGGTCGCGACCGCTATCAGGATTGGAGCTCCAGTGAGCTGGAAGAAAGCTTTAAGGGCTATAAGGGATTCTGATGGTACGGCTGAAACCGTGACTGACGAGGAGATACTTGAGGCGCAGAGCATGCTGGCGAGGTGTGAGGGCCTATTCGTTGAGCCTGCAAGCGCATCCTCGATAGCCGGCTTAAAGAAGATGGTCGAGTTAGGGGAGATCGACAGGGACGAGACTGTTGTATGCGTCGCCACGGGCCACGGACTGAAGGACCCCGACGTAATGAGGAGGGTTGGAAAGCCCCTTGAAGCCGACGCGGATGTCCAGTCGATCGAGAGACTGCTGGGGTTGACGCGGCCTTCTCGAATAGAAGCCTCTTAGGTGGTTGAGTTGAGAATAATCCTCGTAGGGTTCGGCGTTGTCGGCCAGAGTTTGGCGCGGATATTTCTACAAAGGCGCCCCGAACTCGTGAGGAGCTACGGCTTCAACCCCAAATTAGTCGCGGTTGTAGATAAGGGGGGCGCGGCTGTAAACATGAGGGGGCTGGACTTGGAGGAGATTCTCTCCCTCAAGGTTAAAGAGGGCACTGTTGCGGCCAGCCGCGACGGACGCCCAGACCTATCGGCACTGGAAGTCATAGAGTCGGTTGAGGCCGAGGTCATGGTCGAGGTGACTCCCACCAACATCAAGGATGGGGAACCCGGCCTCTCACATATTAAATCGGCGTTCAGGACGGGTAAGAGCGTCGTCACCACGAATAAGGGACCCCTCGCCCTAGCCCTCCCAGCCCTGACAGAGCTGGCTGAATACAACGGAGTTCACTTGAGGTTCAGCGGAACGGTTGGCGCCGGAACCCCGGTCTTGGACCTCGCCAAGAAATGCTTGCTGGGAGATCGGATAATCTCCATCCGGGGCGTACTGAACGGGACGACCAACTACATCTTAACGGAGATGGAGGAGAAACATATCAGTTTCCATCAGGCTCTCAAAGACGCGCAGAGACTGGGATACGCCGAGGCCAACCCTTCTATGGATGTTGACGGGTTGGACACGGCCTGCAAGATCGTGATAATGGCGAACTGGATAATGGGCAGGAAGGTTACCCTAAAGGATGTGAAGATCGAAGGCATCCGCAACGTTACCAGAGAAGATTTAGAAGAGGCCTCAAGGAGAGGCCGTACAATCCGGCTTTTAGGGTTCATTGATAAGGACCTAAAAGTGGCACCAACCGAGATATCCAAGGGTGACCCCCTTGCCGTCAAAGGAGTTCTCAACGCCGTCACCTTCACCTCAGAGTTTACGGGTGAAGAGACGATCATAGGGAGGGGAGCCGGCGGCATGGCCACTGCCAGCGCCGTACTGCGGGACCTAATTAATATAAAGGAAGCTCTGTCAAGCACCTTGTAGCTCAAGATTGGAGGGAAACGATTGAAGAGGCTGGTCATGAAGTTTGGAGGAACGTCGCTGGCGGCAGGAGAAAACTTTCGGCTCGTAGCCGACTTGGTCTCCAACTATGTCAACCAAGGCTTTGAGGTCGTTGTCGTGGTCTCGGCCTTGAAAGGGGTAACTGACAGATTGATCGAGGCGTCGGAGCACGCCAAAACGGGAGATTTAGAAACCATCTACAGGTTTAAGAGAGAGATCACGGAGGAACACTTGGAGGCCGCCAGAAAATCTATTAGAGATCCTAATATAAGGAGAGAGGTATCCGACGCCCTGAGAAGAACCCTCGACGAACTCGAGAAGGTTCTGACGGGAATAGCCTACGTCGGCGAGTTAACCCCAAAGTCGAGAGATTATGTCCTATCCTTCGGGGAGAAGCTTTCGACACGCATAGCTTGGGGAACCTTGAGAGATGCCGGTTTGAACGCCCAGTACTTTACCGGAGGTTCCGCAGGGATAGTGACGGACTCGAACTTCGGAGAGGCAAAACCGCTGATGAACGTGACCAAGCATCAAGTTAAGAGCAGGATTGAGCCTCTCCTCGAGGAGGGTGTGGTCCCCGTCATCACAGGTTATATTGCCGCAACTCCGGAAGGCGTGACCACAACCCTGGGGAGAGGAGGCTCCGACTACACGGCCACGATTATAGGCGCCGCTCTAGGCGTCGACGAGGTCTGGATATGGACGAGCGTGGACGGGTTGATGACATCCGACCCTAAGATCGTTCCGGATGCGAAGGTTATCCCTGAAGTCTCCTTCCAAGAAGCGACGGAGATGGCGGTCTTCGGAGCCAAGGTGATGCATCCGAGGGCGCTCGAACCAGCCATGGAAGAGAACATACCGGTGAGGATAAGGAGCATCTTCAACCCGGAGAGCCTTGGAACCCTCATAGTAAAGGAGCAGAAGATCAAACCGGTCGATGTGGTGAAGGCTATAACGCTGGTGAAGGATGTGGCGTTGGTCAACGTCAGTGGAGCAGGCATGATAGGAGCGCCGGGAACAGCCGCAAAAGTCTTCGATGTTCTCGGAAAGAAGAACATTAACATACTGATGATCTCGCAGAGCGTCTCAGAAGCTAACATCTCCTTCATAATCAACAGGGGATTATTGGAGAAGGCTGTCAACGCCTTGGAGATAGCGCTCTTAGGCCGAGGCCTGATACGTGAGGTGACGGCTGAGGACGACATCTGTGTGGTCGCCGTTGTTGGGGCAGGCATGAGAGGCACACCTGGAGTAGCCTCCAGAGTCTTCTCAGCCGTTGCGCGGAGAGGAATAAACATACGCATGATAGCTCAGGGCTCGTCTGAGCTCAACATATCATTCGTGGTCAAAGAGGTTGATGGGGAGGAAGCCGTGCGGGCGATCCACGAAGAATTCAGGCTGGGCGAGAACTGATCTCACCTCCCTTAACGTACCTGAACACATCTTCTAAATCCCTTCTAACCCTAAACTTTCTCTTGAAGAACCGCAGAATGTTCTTTAGGTCCCTCCTCAAGTAGTAGTCGGCGTTCGGATGGTCAAGCCTAACGTACTGGGGCCAGTCTATTATGAGGATGTGAAAGTCAGGTTTTATTATGACGTTGAACTCGCTCAAGTCCGCATGTATAACCCCGGCATCCGAGTAGGCCCTTCTAACGTTGAGCAATATTTCATCCAATACCCTCTCAGGCTCCGGAAGATCGACGACCCTAGAGAGCTCTTCCCCCTCTATAATTCCCATCACAACCACATGCCGGTTCTGGCTCACCGGCTTCGGAACCGCGACTCCGCATGGGTAGATAATCTTCAGGGCCTCAAACTCCTTCTCGGCCGCCAAGCGTGACTGGTAAAGCCAAGAGATATGTCTCCTGTTGCCCACGTAGTCTCTAAGCCTCCTCGTCTGTCTAAAGCTCGTTCGCCCGAGACGGTGAATCTTGACGGCGACCCTCTCCCCGGAAGGCGTCAAGGCGTCATAGACGTCGGACTCCTTCCCGACGCCGAGTGGCTTCCCAAAAGCCTCTAGGACACCAGCCTTAACGAGGGCGTTTATGGCTAGGCAGTCGTAACCCGCCATATTTAGGGAGTAACCGACGTAGAAGCCGACCCATCTATATATGAGGCCGAACTCGTCGAGCCTAGAGAGGCGGTACTTGACCTCCTTCTCGGGAAGCCTGCATACCTTCAATAAGTCGTTCACGGGGACATAACGGTGGCGGCTCATCTCAAGCTCTATGGCCGAGAGAACCCTGAAGTCTTCCGGCTCTAACTCTCGGTAAACCTTCACGGCAATGTCGGCTGAGGACATCAACCTAAATTTTATTCGAGAACGATTTAAGAACTTCCCTTAGAGGGTTCCCATCCTCTGGAGTTCATCCTCTAGGCTTGACCTTAAGTTCTTGAGTCTCAGCCTCCTCTTGACGTACTCGTCGCCGTCGATCCTGCCGGTTCTAAACTCCATGTCAAGTTCTCTCAGCTGAGCGTCTATGCTGGAGAGTCTAGCCCTAATCTGCTCTATGTATGAGGGTGGTTTAACGGTTTCAGCTAGCCTCAAAGGCTCTAGGCTCTCCTTTATCACGCCGTCCTCTATCCTCATTATTCTGTCGGCCGCCCGGGCTACGTTTGAGTCATGGGTTACCATGATAAGGGTCTTCTCGAACTCTTTGCTCACGTCCACGAGGTACTTGGTGACAAGATTAGCGTTCACGGAGTCAAGTTCACCCGTAGGCTCGTCTGCCAGTATCACTGGAGGATCGTTGGCTAAGGCGACGGCTATGGCGACGCGTTGTTGTTCGCCTCCGCTCAGTTCGTCTGGCTTGTGGCTTGCCCTATGGAGCATTCCAACCGCCTCCAGAAGCATCTTAACCCTCTTACGCCTCTTCCCCCTAGGGGTTCCCAGAGCTATCATTGGAAGTTCTACGTTCTCGGCCGCTGTTAGGGTCGGTATCAGGTTAAGGTTCTGAAAGATGTATCCCACGGTCTTCCTCCTGTAATCTGTAAGTTGGCGTGGGGAGAGCGCGCTTACCTCGATCTCCCCAACCCTTACGGAGCCTGCTGTCGGCTGGTCGAGGCCCCCGATTAGGTTGAGTAGGGTAGTCTTGCCGCTTCCGCTTGGTCCGATTATAGAGACTATCTCCCCGTCTCTAACATCCATGCTTAATCCTCTCAAGGCTTGAACCTCAACCTTTCCGACCCGATAAACCTTGAAGACATCTCTTATAACGATCTCCAAACCCAACATTAAACCCTCCAAACAAGCTTAGACGAGTAGAGGAAAGCCATGACGATTATGGGTATTACCGCCGAGGAGGCTAGGAGAAGCCCTATAAGGGTCAACGTCAAGAGAGCCTCCGGCGGGAAGATCACCCTCGGCGCCACGAGTGGAGAGGCCACGTTCATGGCCGCCACGTTACCCCTATCTATGAGGTAGCCCACAAACCCTCCCATCCCATAAGCTATTAGAAGGACTGTCAGGTTCTCGGCTAGAAGGGTCGCAACGACCTGTTTTAGGGAGAGCCCCCTAACCATAAGCAGAGTTATCTCTTTCCTCCGCTCCTGCATAGTTACGAAGGTCACTAAGGCCACTCCGACCGAAGCCGCCAAAGCCGCAAAGAAGACGCCGAGCCTCATTATGTTTAACGGTCCACTTATGAGGATGTTCTCATCCCTGAATCTCAGCTGCTCATCGACTGAGACAACCCACTCGACGCCCTCCAGATCTCTAATATTCTCGGCTATTTCTTCACCGTCGGCTTCCGGATTCAGCCTCACAAGAATCTTAGCCATAGCTGAAACGGTCTTATTGACACATTCATACAAGGATAAGTTTACGTATGAGTTGAGGCTCTGAGTCCTCCGCGTCCACTCCCTAAGCGAGAATCCGGATGGTTGAGAGTCTTCAGGACCGTAGAAGGCTATCACCGTTAAATTGAAGGTTTTCCCTCCTATCCTTATGGAGATCGGATCTCCAACATCTAGGTACTTTGAGAATTTACTGTCCAGTATGATTGTCTCGTTTGATAGGGAGCTGGGGAGCTCCTCTAGGCTGATCCCTTTGAACCACTCCTCCTCATAATAGGCGGTCTCAAGCCACTCCACGGGGTTTATCGCCACGATCTTCAGAGCCTCAGGGAAAGGGCTCTCCCCACCGAAACCCATGTACTCAACTGTGAGGCTCTCTATCCCCGTCACGTTCTCCCTCAACCACTCGATGATCGAGGTTACGTTATCAACCGACTCCGGAATTATGCTCAAGTCTGAACCTACGTAGGCTCGGATAAGTCTCTCCGTATAATCTTTTTGGGTGGCTATCTGGCCAACGGCCGAGACGCTGTAACCTACAATTATAGCTAAGAGGAAGGTGACCGAAGCAACTCTCGCGGCGTTCCTGCTCACGTTCTTCTCCGAGATCACGCTTAGGTCTCCAATAAATAATCTTGCAGCCCTCCCCAAAACCTTCTGAACCCCAACGGAGCCCTCAATAAATATCTTTGCGAAGCCCCAGAAGAAGAGTATAGGTCCGAGATATGTTAAGATATTATCGACAAAGATTGTTGTCCGGAGGAGTAGGTTCGCCAAGAAGCCTCCCGCCCCTCCCCTCCATGTCGGCTGTATGAGGGATGCTACGTCGAGGCCGAGTATGAACATGACTATCTTATAGGTCCCGAGAGCCAAGGCGAGCCAGAGCCAGACCTTCCGGTAAGTTTTCGCCTCCTCCAAGTAGAGGTACTCTCTTAGGGCTTCCACAGTCTTCATCTTCGCGGCCCTCCTAGCAGGTTTGTAGACGGCTAAGAGGGCGATAGCCACCGAGAAGACCGTTACGGAGACAACTGTCTCCAGATCGATCCTGAGAGTCTCCAAGGAGAGCCCTGTCGTGAAGGCTGGTGTGAAGACGGCTCCGAGAAAGATCCCCGCAGCGGCTCCGATCAACCCGATGAAGATCGCTTCTAGGAGGAACAGCCTAAGAAGTTGTCCGCTTGAAAACCCTTTCGTCGATAGGAGGCCTATCTCTCTACGGCGCAGATTGAATGAAACATTAGAGACCGTGAGCCCCATATACCACGCCACGAAGAAGACCGGTAAAGCCAAGATCACCCCTTGAAGAACCATCATGAGCGAGATGCTTTCGTAGGAGTTTATCACGTTCAGTAGCTGGTTCTTTATGGAGAACCCTCCGTCTGGAAGCGAGACTCCGATTAGGTTCTCGAGCTGGGCCTCTAACGCCTCAAGGTTCACCCTCGAAGACTCGATGTCCCAAGCGTTGATTAGACTCTCCCTGTCTAGACTTAAGATGACATCAACTGTCAAACCGTGTATAGAGGGCGAGTAAGAGTGCACATCGTCGAGGATTCTAGAGAAGGTCGTGTTCCACCCTGCGATTATGATGTTATGGGTGAAACGGTGGATACCAAAGGCCGCTAGCGGCGAGAAGATGGGGACACCGTATCTTCCGAAGGTCATGAGGAAGGCTTGGTCGTTGAGGCTGACGAATCCTGCCACGGTCAAGTTCTTAGTTATAAGGTGCCTCTTGAAGGGTCCCGATGCAACTTGCATGATCAAGGTTATGTTTTCTCCGATGGAGACGTTTCGAGCGATTTCCGAGTCTATTTCAATGTACACCTCGTCCTCGCCTAAAGTATGGTTTCCTTCCTCAACAACCATGCTCCTGTACACGTAGGAGTCTTCAGAGACTCCTAAGACAACGTCGTTCCTAAACCTAAAAGTTATAGTGGTGTTGTCGGGAAGCTTGATCTTTAAGGGCGCAAAGGCTGGGACGGAGCGTATCCTCGAGAGGACGCTTACATCCACAATTCCATCCACCGTTAATGCAAGCCTCCTCAACTCGGCTACGTCCCCCGAAGAAACCGTTTTAGACGAGCTGACAACGATGTCGGCATATATCTGGGTCAGCTGCTGGTTCAGGCTCTTCGCACCCACGGAGTTTATACTTATGTTTATACCCGCGAAGAAGGAGGAAGCCAGTACGACGCCTAAGGACAGGGCTATAAAGAGCCTCCAAGAACGGATAACCCTCTTAAGCGCGTAGCCGGCCAACGCTAGGAACACTGTGTGCCACCGATCTTACCCTTAAGTAACCTTCCTCGACAAGTAGATACCCAAAGGATGGTGAATAAAAAAAGGATTCGCACCCCTGATATGCACCAATGGTGAAGTCATCCAAAAAAGACAGGAAAAAGAGTTAAGTATTTAGAAGACTATCAAAGGCTTATTCTAGGTTTAGGTGTGACTTCATGAAGAGAAGAGGTTACCTTTATAAGGGAGTCTCTCTAAAGAGCGGCTACACACGGATAGTCGGTCCAGAAAACTCGGAACTGAGGCTTCTGGAGTTCGGTAGACTCATCCTCCCCGAGAAGGGAGACGAATTCCGTAGAGAGACTGGGAGCAGAGAGACTGTTCTCACGATCTTTAAGGGACTCTGCACAGTCGAGGTGAAGAGCCTAACCTCCAGGGAGGCTACCTACACTAAGATCGGTGGGAGAACAGATGTCTTCTCAGGTAAGCCTTTCATGCTTTACATCCCCAGCGAGGTAAGCTACAGAATTGTAGCTGAGAGCCCGGGCCTCGACGTAGGAATCTCCACGGCTCCAAGCAAGGTTAAGTGGCCACCCGTCCTAGTTAGACCCGAGAACGTTGAGGTGAGGAACCTCGGAGCTTGGAACTGGAAGAGAACTGTTTACATATCGATAGGAGAGAATGTTAAGGCTGATATGCTTCTAGTCGGCGAGACGATAAACCCTCCAGGAAACTGGTCGAGCAGTCCACCCCACAAACACGATACGAGATCGGGAGTCGAAGTGCCGTACGAGGAGATATACTTCTTCAGGGTTAAGCCCAGCCAAGGCTTCGGCTTACAGAGGATATACACCCATCCAGAAGACCCCGATCCTATCAACGAAGTATACGTTGTCGAGGATGGGGACACCGTGGCGATACCGAGAGGATACCACCCGGTCGTGGCGGCTCCAGGCTACCAACTCTACTACCTGTGGATACTCGCCGGCAAAGAGAGGCGTTACGGAGCGTGGTCAGACGACCCAAAACATAAGTGGCTCGGAGACTGCGAAGCCATAATCCACGAAATCTTGAGTTCCTGAACACGCACGCATCCCAGCTCATGATGAACATTCTCCCTAAAAACAAAGGCAGCAAGATTTCTGCAGAAGTCTGACTGCAAGTTAGGAAACCCAAACCCAGCGTTTTTAACGAAAGTCTTATATTCACATTAATAGAAGTAGTATCGGAAAAAGAAAGGTGATTATGAAAATGAAAAGTTCTAAAGTCGCTTCTATGCTACTGATGTTGCTATTAATTGCCTCGGTATTCCCTGTGAGCATCGCAACTGCAACTCAGGGGTCTTCGACCAGCCTTGCTGAGGGTCAGTCTGGAGCTGAGGCCACAGAAGCACAATCACAAGCATCTCCAAGCTTAACGAAGCCTACTGCCCCCCTGATTCCTTGGAACCTCATAGGGAAGATTTCAAAGGGTCTGCTTGATGATATTGCCGGTCTGCAGCCAGAAGAGAAGGTCCGCGTTTTAATAAGGACCGTTGATGGTTATCAAAGCATTCTTGCAGAGATGCTGCCTGAAGATGCTGAGGTTCACTTCGTATATCAGATGGTGCCATACGTCTCGGCCACGGTTAAGGCTGGAGACGTAGAGTGGATTTCGGATCTGCCCTACGTAATCTCCGTTCTCCCAGATGAGAAGGTTTACTTGGCAGTTGACTCCCTCTCAACACCAGCCAACACCACGCTCAACGATCCGTACCAAGACGCATTCTACCTACTCAACGAGACCAATCTAGATATCAACTCGACGTCCCTCTGGGACATGGGTTACACAGGTGAAGGCGTGGTTATAGCCATTCTGGACACTGGGATAGAGGAGAGCCACCCCGACCTAGACGACATGGACGACGACCCCTCAACCAACGACCCGAAGGTTATAGGGGAAGTCAGCTTCGTCCCGGGAGAATCGGCTGACATGCCAGACATACACTGGCATGGAACGCACGTTGCGAGCATAGCCGCCGGGACGGGAGCTGCGAGCCAAGCCTACCCAGAAAACGCATCTGAATGCGCAAGTTGGTGGATCGTACCTCCGGGAACCGAGAGAGGAGTCGCACCTGGCGCCTACCTGCTAGACGTTAAGGTGCTGAGCGCAAGCGGCTGGGGCTATGACAGCTGGGTTCTAGCAGGGATCGAGTGGGCTGTAAATCACGGAGCCGACATAATCAGCATGAGTCTCGGAGGCCCCATGTATTCGCCGGCTCTCCGGGAAGCATGCCAAGCAGCCATTGAGAAAGGTGTAGTCGTGGTTGCAGCTGCTGGGAACAGCGGTCCCTCAAGGACCACAGTAGGCTTCCCAGGCGGCTTTCCGGAGGTAATCTCGGTTGGAGCGTCAAGCGAGACCAGTCCAGCTGGAACACCCGGTGTGATCGACTTCAGCAGCAGAGGACCCGCCCCGATGGGGTCCGAGTATGGGGAGGACACACACGTTCTGGCGAAGCCTGACGTTGTGGCTCCCGGCTACATGGTCATGGCCGCATTCGCCTGGTACGACACGTACCAAGACATGCTTGAGTGGTATGGTCTTTCATTCTTTGACGCCTGGTTCTACATAGTTGCCAGTGGAACGAGTATGGCAACTCCACACGTATCAGGTGCTGCTGCGCTACTGCTGAGTGCCTTCCCAGGTGCAACGCCTGAAGCCATAAAGGCTGCCCTAACTGAGTCGGCTGTAGACCTTGGGTATCCAGCCATGGTTCAAGGCCGCGGGTTGATAAACGTCGGCAGAGCATATGAACTTTTGAAGAACGCTCCAAAAGGGACCTATGACCAGACAGAGTTGTACATGATGAACGTCTCCAACTACGTCTGTGAGCATCCGTTACTGCCACAAGACTTCGAGTGCAACCTAACCTTGGTCGTTGACATGTACACTAGGCTGGATAGGTACAACATCTTAGGCGAGGAGCTGATGAGCCGGGGGATGCACGCGATAACGCTCAGCCAGAAGCTAGAGGAGACTTACCAAAGTTTCTACGTTGAGCTCGAAGAACCGATCGAGTCGCCACACCCATACTATGACGATATGTGGGAAGTGTACACAGTAACCCATCCTGGAGCCGCAAGCATCAGTGTACACTTCACCAGAATCGACGTTGAAGAGAACTACGATTACGTCTACGTATACGACGAGAATTGGAACCTAATAGTCAGCTATACTGGATATCTAGTGGATGTCTGGACTCCCCCAGTTCCAGGAGACACGGTCTACATAGTCTTATCAACTGATTATACAATCACGTATTGGGGCTTCCAGATCGACGCTTACAGGTACACCTTGCCAACTGGATTCTGGCTGCCATTCGTTCCACCGTTGGAGGTCTACGCTAGCGCGGCTGGCTGCAACAGCACCACCATCATGGATGTCGGCGCGAATTACATGGTCCTCAACGTCTCCATAAACTTGGAAGGGTACGGGGACAACGCAACGATCAACGGTGAGGTCTATAGTGGGCCATACAGCTACACTGGGCTGATCGGGCTTCCGGTGTCCGAGGTGAACATAACCGTCTGCTCAGACAACAGCACGGTTGAGGACGACAAGGAAGCCCAAGTTCTAGTTTACGGCTACTACGTTTACCCCGTTACCAAGAACGTCCTAGAATATCAGGGAATAGACATACTTTACATACCCGACCTGCTGGACCCGGAGGCTCTAAGCGAGCTGTTACCGCCTGAGGCTGTAGCAGCGTGGGTTGAGCAGGGAGGAAGCCTTCTCTTCGAGGGAGACGACGTATGGCCTCCGAAGATGAGGTACAACATCTACACATCCTACTACAACGTAACGTGGTCGCCGAACGCTGAAGGCAGAGTCTACGACACAACAGACATAAACACGACGGCCTTCCCAACCCTAACAGAGGATGTTGACACGCTCTCGGTCGGCGGAGCCGTCGCATCGTTACTGGTCGATTCTCCGGCCGTCCCGATCGTCCGGGACAACTTCGGGAACGTGATAGTTGCAGCCGGAATCTACGGTGAAGGCAAGTTCGTAGTGATCGCCCCAGACATGATCATAAACGACTTGATGCTAGGCGGGTTAGTCCCGTTCCTAACGGGGTTAGGGGACAACCTGCAGTTCGCCCTGAACATATTCTACTGGTTCACCGGCTCAGAGAAGGGTAAGGGTAGCGTTGAAGGCCAGCTCGTCCACGACTTGGCTATAAGCTGGCTGTCCTACCCAACCTTGGTGACGGAGGGAGAGCCGCTTAACTTCTCGGCTGAGATCGTTAACACCGGACACTACACTGAGAACTTTACGCTATGGGTCTACGTTTACAACTGTACGTGGGATATAGTCTTTAACGGGACGAGAACCTACACGAACCTCGAGAACGGAACGAGCATAATCGACACGTGGAGCTTCACGCCGAACCTCGTCAGGGGAGTAAACGACACGGTAGGCCTATCGATATACATGCGGATCGAGTACGAATACGAGTTCACAGAGGAATGGCCATGCAACCGCAATAATGAGATAGGGTCTAAGCCGAACGTCTACTGGATTTACCCGCCTGGAGCCGAGATGAGGGAGCATGGTATATGGGCGACCGTTAAGGCTAAGAGGGCTGGTCCAAGCCCGATACTGACTTCTGCAACGCCGGGCGAGATAGACGGCACAACCGGAATGTTCGTCATAATGTACCCGTTCGACCTCAACTTGCTGAGCATATCCTTCTATACGAGCGGAGCCTTAGCTGACGCCAACGTGACGATAACCGGTAATGTAACCGAGATTGTGAGCTTCTGGAATACAACAGCCGTTGAGATAATCGATAACCCGCTTATACCCGTCGGTCCGGCAACCCTCATAGGGCCGGGATCAGATGTCATGCCGGTCGAAGATATGCCGCGCGGCACTGTGATCGCAGACCTGTACATGTGGACTCCGCTCGACGTTGAGCTCGGAACGTACATGGGCGAGATAATCCTGTACAATGGCTCCGACGTCCTCTACGCGATTCCAATAACGCTGGAGATAAGAGAGCCTGTTGGAACCGTCTTGTACGAGGACCTCTCATGGGCCGGCGTAATCTCCTCGTACATATGGCCTTGGATGGAGTACTACACGTTCTGGACGGAAGCCGCTGAGGCTGGATGCGACGTAGACCTACACTTTATCGTGTTCTGGGAAGCCTTCACGATGTATATGGAAGCAATTGAAGACTGGCTCTCGCTCAAACCTTGGGAGAGGGAGACACCACCAAACTTCATCGAGATATACCTTGACCTCCTCGAAAGCCTAGACTACGACGCTTACATGGTTGTGGAGCCTTGGATGTACTACATGTTCACTGGAGAGATGTTCGATACTTCCGTTGACAACGTAACGGAGTGGTGTCAAGAGACGCTTGAAACGCTCAAGGATGGCTCAATATTTGCGGAGGACGATCCTGACTGGTACTTCTTCCCCTTCATCGCCCTCTACGAAATCGTCTCCTCAAGTGGAAGCCTACTAACCCTGGCGAACACTCCTGAAGCAGGTTACGTAGCCGACTACTTCATACGGATGTGGTACCTGATAACCCTAGGTGAATGGAACCCCGACATACAGTACTATCCGCACATGGTCTACGACCCCGTCGTCAGCAGAGCTGACGGCGAGATCGGGGTTGAAGAAGACCACTACATCTTCGAGGGTAAGGACACGATCCTATGGACGTACGAAACCTATGGCCCGCACGGAGTCTACGTCGGGTTAACCGATACCAACAGGACCACCGTGATGGCTGTAGGGCTCAACGCCTACTCGGAGCCTCCATACTCACGCTACGACTACGCAAACTACGCAGTTATCCATGAAGCAGACTGCTCAGAGGGAGCATACGTATCCGGCAGTGAACTCGTAGCCTTAGCAGGCTACGACCTCTTCTCAAACGAGATTCTAGAGTACGGAGACCTCTACCTGTGGTACAGCTACCCGTTCCTAAGCTGGGAAGACCGGTGTCTAGCCAGCACTTGGGAGGCAGGAAACCTAGGGGACAACGTTAGACTTTTAGAGCAGATGCTTGAACTGCTCTGCAACAGGCCTCCGGAAAAGGAGGTGGCGTTCGACAAGGACGAGTACACAGCTGGAGAAGAGATCACAGTAACCCTAAATGTTACTGAGGACTTCTTCTCAGCTGAAGAGGTGTACGTTGAAGCAAGCCTCTACCTGATGTACTTCAACAAAACGCTCTTTGAGCTCTACCCGACGAAGCCGTGGATGTGGTACGAGTGGGACGTCGTCGACTCAGTTAACGGGACATACGCCGAGATGGGCACCTTCACCCTAACCATACCCAAGTCGGCGTTAAACCAGACTGGAACCGTAACCCTGCGGATATACGACGGTTACGGAGACGAGGTCTGCCAGGCCCACGAGGTGGAGATCATTAACAGGCCTCCGGTTGTAACCTCGGTCACGCCGAGCGAGTTCCTAGTCACCCCTGGAGATGAGGTCTCGCTCCAGATCGAGGTGACGGATGACAGCAGCAGCCCAGAGGATATAGAGGTCTTCGTCTGGATCAAGTACGTGGACTACGTAGACGTTGAACACGAGAAGATCAAATGCCCGATCTTAGTGAAGACTTCAAGCCTCAAACAGATGGCAACTTACGAGGACGGAGTCTTCACGGTGACCTTCGACACCTATCCGGGTCCAGACAGCTACTGGAAGTGGCCGGCTGGACGGTACATAGCGGTAGTCATCGCCATGGACGAGGCTGGACCGATCTCCCCGTACGACTTCTATAAGGAACGCTACGAAGAAGGTTATGAGCTGAAGTACTTCATCCACTACGGCGTCTACCCATCCATGATCGAGGAAGCCATAAGGCTTTACATGCAGGAGAACCGGTACGTCGACTGGGAGAAGCTCCAAAACTTCATAGACAACTTCGGAACCATAGACTACCTGCCCATGATAACGAGCCGGCTCTGGAGGACATGGGCCGCCTCAATAATCGAGAGCACAACGTTCATCGTGAACTACGAGCCGACAATCATAGGAGGCGAGATAAAAGGCCTATACGACGGTAACGAGGCGATGAGAAACAGCACCCTCGTGTTCGTCGTATACGCTATAGACGACGGCGAGGGCTTGGACAAGACCGCAACCTTTAAGGTTTACCTCCCAGACGGGACGACCGAGACCATACCCGGAGAGTTCGCGGGTAGAACAAGCGACGGGAAAGGTGCATGGGCAGCCTCATACAGCCTCACAGGCAAACCTAAAGGCTCCTACTACGTAGAGGCCACGGTTAAAGACCTCCTCGGAACATCCACCACAACGGTGATCGGAACCTTCAATGTCGTCGACATACTCTCATCAATGATCTCGATAAATATACCTCCAGGAGCAACAGCCGAGGATGTACAAGAGATACTCGACGCGCTCAAAGAGATAGCGGAGATGATCGGAAACTGGACGGGAGTTACAGCTGAGATTGCGGGTTACAACGTTGGAACGTTGACGACGTCAACCTTGGTTGAGCCTCCGAAGATCGTAGGAAACGTGATCGAGCTCCACGTCGCAGGGCCTGAGGGAACCGTGGGAACGTCGGTCATAGTCCTGCAGAAGAGCCTGCTGGAAGACCTCGGCGTAACCATAAACGATATGGTTGTCCTCTTCGACGGGGAACCGATAGAACCCGATGAGGTTAAGGAGTACCCAACATACTACACGGTGAAGGTCACCTACACGCACAGCGAACACGTGATAGCGATTCACTTCACGGGTAACGTTGACTCAGACGGTGACGGAGTTAAGGACTGGAAGGAATATGTGACCGGCGCAAACCCGTTGAAGAGCGACACTGACGGGGACCTCTGGAACGACAATATAGACATGTGGCCGACCGACCCCTTGCTTCCGAACTTGCCGATAACGGTGCTCATAGCCGTAGCTGTGGCAGTCGCGTACTACCTGCTAGTAGCACGGAGAAGGGTAGTAATCACTTAACCCTCCTTTTACCAACCCCCTTTTTATTTATGTCCCATCCAAAAGTTATGCGTGACTAGGCAGGCTGTAGCAGAGAAAAATTTAATTCTACACGTTGAACTCTATTGGTTGAGTAGTGATGTGCCTAGCCGTACCAGCCAAGATAATTGAGGTTGAGGGGCAAAACGCCAAGGTTGACTTCGGCGGAGGCGTTATAAGAGAAGTCAACGTGATGCTCGTCGACGTGAAGGCTGGAGACTACGTCCTCGTCCACGCCGGGTACGCCATCCAAGTCGTTGACGAGAAGTCCGCAGAGGAGACCCTACGCCTCTGGAGAACAATTCTAGAGGAGGCGGAGAACAGCCTCCCAAAACCGAAGAGTTAAATAGCGCCTCTTATTTACAGCCTCAAAGCGGAGGCCCAGCGGTTGAACCCGAGAATAAAGGATGTTGTGAAGGCTGAGGAAGGCGAGATCTACGATGTTGAGCTCGAAGCGGACATCCTAGAGTCTAACAGGAGGATCGCAGAAGAGAACAGGTCTCTCCTGAGGACGTACAACGTCACAGCCGTGGATGTTATGGGCCCAACCGGAACCGGGAAGACAACCCTCATAGAAGGGATGATCCGCCTCTTGAAAGGCAGGTTCAGGATAGCCGTCTTGAAGGGAGATTTGACGACGACCATAGACGCCGAGACCATAATCCGCCACGGCGTAGAAGCAGTTCCCATAAACACGGGTAAGGAGTGCCACTTAGACGCCAACCTCGTCAGAAAGGCCCTCCAGAAGCTCAGGCTGGAGGACCTAGACCTGATCTTCATAGAGAACGTGGGCAACCTCATCTGTCCAGCCGAGTTCCCTCTGGGCTCTGAGAAGAGGGTGGTTATCGTAAGCGTGACTGAGGGCCCGTACACGATCGTGAAGCACCCCTTCATCTTCATGGATGCGGACGTAATAGTCATAAACAAGATCGACTTGGCTGAGGTCATGGGCGTCGATGTGGACAAGTTGAGGGCGGACGCGGAGAAGATAAACCCGCGGGCTAAGGTTGTCCCGACGAACTGCAGGAGCGGCGAGGGCGTGGAAGAGGTTGTGAAGGCTCTGGGCCTCATGTAGCCTTGAAGGCAGATCTGGGGAACGCTGCTTCATGCATGAGTACTCGATGACCACGATGATTGTGGAGGCGGTTCTAGAGGAGGCCAGACGGCATGGAGCCGAGAAAGTCTTGGAGGTTGAACTTGCCATAGGAGAGTTCACCTTCTTAAACCCGGAGCAGGTTGAGTTCTGGTATAAGGTGTTGAGCGAGAGGGAGAGCCTCCTCAAAGGCTCCAAACTGAAGATTGAGATGAGAAAGGGCTCCGTTAGATGCCTAAATTGCGGCTATGAGGGGAACATAACGTTACTGGACGACCCGGCGTACCACGTGATCGTTCCAACGCTTCTATGTCCGGAATGCGGAGGAACAGTTAAGATCGTAAGTGGCAGAGAATGCACAATAAAGCGGATAAAGCTTTTAGGAAGGTAAACCATCGAAATCTTCGGCTGACGTAACATCAGTCTAAACCAAAAGATACGTTAAGATAAGGAGTTGGAGAAAGACCGTAAAAAGAACAGACAACTCTTATCATATCCCAAAAATGCAAAAACATTTTATATAATCTTTCACATCTTTTCGTGTCTGAACCGGCTGGTGTTGGTTAGACATGTCCCACAGGAAGGCTAAGGTGATGGAGTTACGTGCATCCTGTGATGCTTTTGGGCCTGAGAAGGTTCTGATCGTGAGGGAACCCCGCGTCGGTTTAACCGGGTTCCTAGTCATAGATACCACTGCCCCGGGGCCGGGAAAGGGCGGGTTAAGGATGGCCCCGGACGTAACTTTAGATGAGGTGTGTAGGCTAGCGCGGATAATGACTTGGAAGTGCGCCATAGCTGGGGTTAGGGAGGGCCTGCCCTTCGGAGGAGCCAAGTCCGGCATAGTAGCCGACCCAAAACTCCTCAAACCTGAGAGTAAGAAGCTCCTTATACGGGCCTTCGCTGAAGCCATCAGACCTTTCTGCCCACAATTATACATAAGCGCCCCTGATATGGGAACGAACTCGTCGGACATGGATGTCTTCGTGAAGGCTATAGGCGACAGGAACGCTGCGACGGGTAAGAGCGTCGCGTTGGGGGGGCTCCAGGAGAGGCAAGGTGCAACGGCGAGGGGAATATGGTACACGATCCGCTACACCCTAGATTATTATAATGTTGACCCCGCCCAGTGCACGGTTGTGTTGATGGGTTTCGGGAAGGTTGGGAAGCCCCTAGCGAGAACCCTCTATGAGAGGGGGATAAAGATAATCGCGGTCAGTGACAGTCGGGGAGGAATCTACGATGAAGGCGGCTTAGACATCTACGACGTGATAAAAGCCAAGGAGGCCGAAGGCACGGTTGTGAGCTACCTAAAAATGTTCAAGGAGAGCCACCTCAAGGCCAAACACGTAACGAACAGAGAGATGCTCATCCTAAAGAAGAAGTCGAAGGACGAGAAGAGAATCTTCATCCCGGCCGCGGTCGGCGGGGTCTACGACGAGGCTACCGCCAAGGAGATGGTTGCAGATTTTATCTTTGAAGCCGCGAACGACCCGGCTACAACCCCCGAGACGTACACGGTCTTCCACAAGAGAAACATAATAAACATAAATGACTTTGTGGCGAATAAGGGAGGAGTCGTCGTGAGCTACGCGGAGCTGAATAAGCTCCTCCAACCCGAAACCCTGCTCATCGAGTCCGTTGAGAGGGTTCTGGACAGGATACTTCCAGTAGCCGAGGACAGAAATGTCCCTCCGAGAGCAGTGGCGCTCGAACTGGCTAGAAACCACCTCCTCGAGAAGATAAGGGAGCGGGAAAGGCTTAGGGGGTACTGAGCCAATAAAGCGAGGGAAGCGATAGAAGCGATCCTTGGCTAGAATCCTAGAGGAACCGCCACAAAACCGTCTTCTAAAACCATTCTTTCAACACGGCCAAAGATTATAAGAGCAACTTCGTCCCAAAAGGTTCTTCAAGAGAATCAACCGTCGGGCGTTTGGTATGGAAAAGTTGAGGATAGCCCTAATAGGTTGCGGAGGCATAGCTGAGGCGCACCTTAACGGGTACAAGGACCTCCACAACAGAGGCCTTGAGGTCTTCGACTTAACCGCCGTATGCGACATCTCTAGGGAAATGGCTGAAACCAAAGCCGAGAAGATAAAGGCCTTCCAAGGCCGTAAACCAAACGTCTATACGGACTTGGGGGACATTCTCAAAAACGAGAGTCTAGACGCCGTGGACATCTGTACTCCCCACAACACCCACCATCAAGTGGCCTCGGCATGCTTGAGGCATGGACTCCACGTCATCATAGAGAAACCTCTAGGAATAACCATGAGGGCTGCACGTCTAATAATAGATGAAGCGGAGAAGCGTGGGAAGATACTCGCGGTAGCCGAGAACTACAGGAGAACGCCGGAGAACAGGGCGATCTGGTGGGCGATAAGAAGCGGCCTCATAGGGAAGCCGAGGATGATCGTCTGGGCGGAGGTCAGCTGGTCGCCAGCTTACTGGGGATGGAGGGAAGACAAGATGAAGGCGGGGGGAAGTTGGGTCTTCGATGGAGGAGTCCACCTAGCCGACTTGGACAGGTATCAGCTCGGAACCGAAGCCTCCAAGGTCTACGCTGTGAACGAGACCTTTGAACCAGTCAGGGAAGGGCGGAAAGTGACGGTTGACGACATGACGATGGCTATAATCCGCTACGAGAACGGGGTTTACGCCCAGTGGCTCTGGACGAAAGTGGCCCCGTCGAAGAGAATAGGTATGCGTGTAATCTACGGGTCTCTAGGAGCCATAACGAGCGGCGAACTCCAGATACAGAAGGGGGACCATACAGAACGGTACCCGATAGAGACGGTCAAGAGAAGGATGATGAGAAGCCTCGACCCCCAAGAGATCGAGAGGATGTTCCCAAGGGGGTCCACGGATACCTTCGCCATAGAACTCTACGACTTCTACCGGTCGATCGTGGAGGGGAAGAGGCCCGAGGTAGACGGGTGGGAAGCCTACAAGGACATGGCTATACCCCTAAGCTTCTATGAGTCAGCTGCCTTGGAGAGGCCTATCAGAGTGAAGGATGTAGAGGACCTCCGGATCGAGAATTATCAGAGCGAGATCAACGAGAAGCTAGGCTTATAAGGTCTAAAAACCGAACAAAAACCGGACGTTTGAAGCGACGGGCGGTTCGCCGCATCTTCGAACCTATAGGTGACCGACTACGTGAGATTATAGAATCGTATAGTTTTTGAAGGTGTTGCCTAAAACTTAGAGGGGCCGCTGGAAAGGTTTTTTGGATGTCCGTTGGAACATTCAAAAGTTTAGAGGGCTGAGCGGCCTCTTCTGAGGTTCTTTTGCCGGCTTAAACTCGAAACTCGCGTCTATATCTAGGCGTTTGGCGAGGAAGACGGTGTTCTCCCTCCCAGCCACCTTCACTCCCGCTTCTTCTCGGGGATGAACGTGGAGAGGATTTCCCTAAAAAACCATAATTTTTCCTTAAAAATATAGTGAAAACTTTGATTATTACGTATTTAAAACGTGAATGAATCGATTCATCTTGACGGTTCTACAGACGTAATTCATATTCCGAAAGAATTTTGTTCCATCCTTTTCTCAAAGTTTCGTTCATTTTTAAGGTCTAAAATCAATCGTTTTTATGCGAAGTATCCTAAAATGAACAGAAAGAATAAATTGGTTGAACATGGAAAAACAAGGCATGTTCCCTTAACCGTTTAAACCTATTTATGTGTAAGGTGGTGGAAGATGACTCTGAGTGTAGACATTGAAAACCTGTATGGAAACTTGAAGATGACGACTCACGCGGAGGACCTGAAGTTTAGGCTCGTCACCGTGGAGCTCCTCCGAACCGCTAAGAAGAGGTACACGTACCGGGCGCTCAAGGCTAAGACCGGCTTGCCGGTCACCGTTCTAAGCCGGTACGTCAAGGGCCATGTACTACCCAACACGGAGAGGGCTCGCCAACTCTGGAAGACGCTCTCCAAGATCGTAAGTCTGGAGAAGGAGCTGAAGAGCAGAATAAAGTTCAATAAGGATGGATACTTCGACAACACCTCGATAGTCGGCGACGTAAACCTTCTGAGGCAGGCTGCAAACTACGCCTTAGCTAGCTTCGCTGGAAAGAGAGTGACGAAGGTTTTGACGGCCGCTGTGGACGGGATTCCCCTAGGAACTATGGTGGCGCAGACCTTGGGGGTAAACCTCGTCATAGCCAAGAACACCAAGGAGGTGGGTGTCCCATCATTCTTGGAGGAGACCTACATCCTGAACAACTCGGGGGTAACCATGACCCTTTACATACCCAAAGACTCCATAAGGAGGAGAGACAGCGTCCTCATAGTCGACGACATGATAAAGAGCGGAGACACCCAAGCTGCCCTCATAAACTTGGTGCACAAGGCTAAAGCCGAGGTCTGCGGCCTCTTCTCCCTTATAGCCATCGGGGACCAATGGAAGGAACGGATGAATATACCCAAGAACGCTCATGTGGAGATCATACTGAGGCTCAACGAGTCGACGTCGAGAAGGCGGAGCGGCATCTGAAACCGTCCACACCACCCCGCCTCAACCAAAAAGCCTTCTCCTACCGCAAGGGAGCGGTTTGTTATCGGCCCTTCTTAGGGTTCTCTCCGGTAAGGAAGGCGTGTATGGCCTTAGCGGCCTTCTTCCCTCCACCCATAGCTGAGATTACTGTAGCGTTTCCCGTAACTATGTCTCCAGCTGCGTAAACGCCCTCCATGGTCGTCTGGTAAGTCTCAGGATTAACCACGATCGTGCCATGCCTAGTCAATTTGATTCTAGGGTCGTTCAGGACGGCGATCGGGTTGGCTCTCTGCCCTATGGCCACAACGACCGTTTCGAAGTCGGAATGGAACTCCGAGCCCGCTATTGGGATCGGCCTTCTCCTACCTGTATCGTCCACCTCGCCGAGCTCCATCCTCACGCACTCAACCTGTCTCACCCAGCCCTCTTCGTCCCCAAGAAACCTCGTTGGAGCAGCTAGGAAGGTGAAGTTCACGCCTTCCTCCTTGGCGTTTAGGACCTCTTCCCTCCTCGCGGGCATCTCAGCCTCCGTTCTCCGGTAAATCACTGTTACGTCGCTTCCAAGCCTCAATGCGGACCTCGCGGCGTCCATAGCGACGTTTCCACCCCCAATAACGGCGGTTCTACCCTTAACCTTGATGGGAGTATCATACTTCGGGAACGCGTAAGCCTTCATGAGGTTCACTCGGATCAGGAACTCGTTGGCGGAGTATATGCCGCACAGGTTCTCGCCGGGGATTCCCAAGAACTTGGGCAACCCGGCTCCAGTACCAAGGAGAACGGCGTCGAAGCCCATCTCAAAGAGCTCCTTCAAGGTTACTACTCTTCCGATTATCACGTCCTTAACGATTTTTACTCCCAAGCTCTTTACGTAGTTGACCTCGGAGAGAACTATGTCCTTCGGCATCCTGAACTCCGGAATCCCGTACATCAGAACTCCCCCAGGGGCGTGGAGGGCCTCGAAGATCGTTACGCTGTGGCCCATCTTGGCGAGTTCAGCCGCCGCAGTCAACCCCGCTGGCCCCGAACCCACCACGGCTACGCTCTTGCCGGTTGACGGCTTTATCTCCGGTCTTGAGAAACCCTTTTTTCGTTCGTAGTCGGCGACGAAACGTTCCAGTCCACCTATGTTTATCGGGTCCCCCTTCAAACCTAAAATGCATTTGCCCATACACTGGTTTTCTTGAGGGCAGACCCTGCCGCAGATGGCTGGCAGAGCATTCTTCTCTTTTATCTTCTCGACGGCCTCGTCGAACTTTCCCTCCCTTATGAACCTTATGAAGGCCGGTATGTCTACACCGACTGGGCAACCCTCTACACATCTTGGAACCTTGCATTGGAGACATCTCTCTGCCTCGGCGATGGCCTGTTCTTCGGTGTAGCCTAGAGCCACCTCCTTGAAGCTCCGTATCCTCTCCTCCACGTCCAGCTTAGGCATGGGAACCTGTCTCAGCCTGTTCGTCAACTTCACGCCTCATGCGCCTCCTCCTTCATCTTCTCATCGAAGATGCGTGCCGCCTCCTCCTCTTCCTTCCGGTACGTTCTCAGCCTTCTAAGGAGTTCGGTGAAGTCCACTTGGTGGGCGTCGAACTCGGGTCCATCGACACACGCAAACTTCGTTTCTCCGCCAACCCTCACCCTACACCCGCCGCACATGCCCGTTCCATCGATCATTATGGGATTCAAGCTCACGAAGGTCTTTATCTTGTAGGGGCGCGTAACGTCGGCTACGGCCTTCATCATCAAGACGGGGCCAACCGCGAAGACGTAGTCGAAGCGTCTCCCCTCCTCAAGGAGAGCCTTCAGAACGTCCGACGTGAACCCTTTAACTCCCATGGACCCGTCGTCCGTCGAGATGTATAGTTCGTCGCTTACTCTGGATATCTCGTTCACCAGTAGGAGTAGACGGGAGGTTCTAGCCCCGATTATCGAGGTAACCTTGTTCCCAGCCTCCTTTAAGGCTAAAACTTGAGGGTACATCAAGGCTGTGCCGACGCCTCCCCCTATCACTGCAACCTCACCGTACCTTCTGATCCTCGAGGGGTTTCCGAGAGGCCCGACCATATCAAGTATGCGGTCTCCAACCTTTAAAGCGCCGAGCTTCTTGGTTGAGACCCCTACCTCCTGGAAGATGAGGGTTATCGTGCCCTCTTCAGGGCTCCAGTCCACGAGGGTTAACGGGAACCTTTCGCCGTACTCGTCAACCCTGATTATGACGAACTGGCCTACCTTGGCTTTCTGGGCTATGAGAGGAGCATATACAACGATACGTTTGATTCCGGGAGCCAGCTCATCCTTCTGTAATATCCTAAATTCGGACGGCCAAGGCCACGACATGGAAGGTCCTTCTCAACGTTAACGGGTAAATTATGTAACCAGCAGGAGATATATATCCCATACGGTTTGTGGCGATGATGCTTTGCAATGTTCTCCGCCAAGCTCTTCGGGTTGAAGATTGGTGAGGAAGGAAAAACTTAATTTGGAAGGCTTCTCTTCACGTATGGATGGTTCTCTTGGAGGTTGAAGCCTCAATGGAGGAAGATGAGGAACTTGAAAGGTTGAAACGTAAGAAGCTGAGGCAGTGGATGAGGAGATTTTTGAATAAGGGTGAAACCGCCTCGAAAAGCGAAGATGCCTCCCAAGGCCGTCCAGTCGAATTGACCGATGAGACATTCACAGATTTCGTTCGGCGCCACCATCTGGTGGTCGTCGATTGCTGGGCGCCTTGGTGCGCACCCTGCCGAATGATAGCTCCGGTCATAGAGGAGATGGCTAGAGACTACGCTGGAAAGATATTTTTCGGAAAACTAAACATGGACGAGAACCCCCGCGTTGCCATGAAGTACCAGATAATGAGCATACCGACCCTGCTCGTCTTCAAGGACGGAAAGCTCGTCGACCGTATAATTGGGGCGATGCCTAGGCGCATGCTCGAACCCAGAATCACCCGTCACTTATAGGCGGGAGTAACCCGCCGAGCGACCCCGCGTGAAACCAAAACTAATAAGTTGAGGATTCTATCTTAGGCTTACTCGGGGAAGGGGATATTTGAGAATAATAGTCTCGATGGGTAGGGGTGGGACGGGTAAGAAGAGCTTCGTCGCGCTTATGACCAAATACCTTATACAGGGAGGGGGACCCCGATACTCCTTATAGACGCCGACCCGGATCAGAGCCTAGGCGACTTCCTAGGTGTGGACCTCTACGCCGAGGGGGAGAAGACGATCTCGGAGCTTCTTATTGAGACATTTCTGGAGAGTGGAGGCACGACTGTGGGAGTTCCCCCGTGGGATAGGATCGAGTGGAAGATATGGGAGCCCGGCCTCTATGAAGGCGAGAACTTCGACCTCGTGGCGATCGGGCCTAAATGGGTTGAAGGTTGCTATTGTCTGCCAAACGCGGCCCTGAAGAGGGTCACAGAGCACTTGGTTAAACCGTACAGAAACGTGATAGTCGATTCCCCAGCTGGGCTTGAGCACCTTGGGAGAGCAACAGTCAAAGGTTTCGACGTACTCCTATGCGTGGTTGATCCTGGAGCCCAATCCATAGAGACCGCGGAAAGGATAAACCGCTTGGCGAAGTACATAAACGTCAAGGAGGTCCTCGCCGTCGGGAGCAAAGTTACTTCAAGCTCGGACGAGAGGTTCATCGAGAAGTCAGCCTCTGAGATAGGGCTGGAAGTTATAGGCATGGTTCCCTTCGATCCGGAGGTCCTCAAAGCTGACAGGATGCGCGTAGCCCCCATAGACCTCGCCCCCTCCTCACCAGCCATCTCCGCAATCAAGAATCTGAGGGACACTCTGAAGGCTCGATTGGGGTGGAGTTGAGGGTTGAAGGATTTACTTGAAGAGATTGTGGACGAGGGGTTGAAGGCTGGGGCAAGCTTCTGCGAGGCTAGGTTCTTCGAGGAGAGGGGTAACCGCATCTCCGTCGAGAACGGGGTTGCAAAGGCGCTGGGGTTCGGGATCGTGCGGGGAGTCGGGGTGAGGGTGATAGTTGATGGAAGGTGGGGCTTCGCCTCCACAAACGTCCTCACGCGGAGGAGCCTCAAAGAAGCCTTAGCCGACGCGATTGGGGCCGCCAAGTCATTAGCGAAGAGGCGCGGAGAAGAAGCCGAGATAATCGACGTAAAACCCGCCGTCGACACCGTTCATCATAAAGTCCGGGTTAACCCGGAAGATGTCAGCCCGGAAGAGAAGGTTAAGGCCATGCTGGAGATAGAGAAGGCGGCAAGGGTCTTCAGCGAAAGGGTGAAGGACACGTTCGTGAGCTACAGGGACGTATCGACGAAGGTGATCGTCTGCAACTCTTTGGGAACATTGGTTGAAGAGACGACTCCGAGAATCCACGTCCACTGCACCGTGATCTCTAAGAGGGGAGGGAACATGCAAGTCGGCTTCGAGTCCATCGGAAACGTCTCGGGATACGAGCTCGTCGAGAGAATTCACCCGGAAGAGTTTTCGGGAAGGGCTGCTGAGAAGGCTGTGAGGCTCCTTGACGCCAACCCTCCGCCAAGAGGCATATACACGGTTGTGACGGACCCGAAGGTCGGCGGCCTCTTTGTCCACGAGGCGTTCGGCCACAACTGTGAGGGCGACCTCGTCTTTGGAGGGCAGTCCATCGTGTCCGACAAGATGGGGAAGAGGGTGGCGAGCGACATGGTCTCCATAATCGACGACCCAACCCAGCTCAGGAACGGCCACTACGTTTACGACCATGAAGGAGTCAGAGCCAAGAAGCACATAATCGTTAAGGACGGAGTCTTGGTGAGTTTCCTCCACTCATTAGAGTCGGCGGCGAAGATGGGGGGCGAACCCCAAGGAAGCGCCAGAGCGCAGTCTCACCACTATCCCCCAATAGTGCGCATGTCGAACACGTACTTTGCTCCTGGAGACATGACCCTGGAAGAGATTCTGGAAGATATAAAACTGGGCGTCTACCTCTCGGGTTCCCAGTACGGCTACGTGGAGACTCAGAAAGGCCAGTTCACCTGTAAGGTGGAGCAGGCGTGGCTGATAGAGAAGGGGGAGCTGACGGTTCACCTCAGAGACGTAGCCATCAACGGATCTACACTGGAAGCACTCAAGAACGTTACGGCTGTGGGTAAAGACCTGAAGATCGAGATGCCGGGGATATGTGGTAAGAGCGGCCAAGGAATCTACGTTGACGCCGGCGCGCCGCACATGAGGTTTGAAGGGATAGTTGTGGGAGGGAGAAAATAGAAGTGGCGGAGAGGATCGACCTCGCCACGCCGGCCGAGAAGGCTGCCAGGCTTCTCTCAGCCATGAACATGGACTTCTTCGACGTTTACGTCGTGTATTCCCGTTCCTTAAGCATCGGGGTCTTAGGTAGGGGCATAAGGGACGCCAAGTCGCGGATCGACCTGGGGCTCGGCGTCAGAGCCTACAAGAATAGGGGGCTGGGCGTCGCCTTCTCTCAAAGCCTGGAGCCCGAAGACGTCGAGGAGACGGTTGATCGAGCCGTCAGCTTCGCTAGGGCGGCTCAGCCTGACCCCTACTTTAAAGGGATACCGGGGCCTTCAAAGGCGGAGGACGTTCCAGGACTCTGCGACAAGGAGATAATATGCCTAACGCTGGAGGAGGCAGGAGAACTCGTCAAGAGGATGATAGACGCCGCGGAGGAGGTCAGGCATGGGGCTATGTATCGGGGAGGCATGACTGTAGGGTACTCTAGAAGCTACCTCCTGACATCTACGGGGATCTCGGTCGAGATGGAGAAGACCTCGGTCTCAGCGTTCATAGAACCCACGTACAGGAGGGGCGACGATGTTGGGAGCTCCTACGAGTACGACTACGCGGTGTCATTAGCGGAGATCGACTTCGAGGCTATAGGTAGGAAGGCCGCGGAGAAAGCTCTAGAACAGTTCGGTTCGAGGAGGGTGAAGAGTGGAGCCTTACCCATAATCCTAACGCCTGACTCGACGAGCTCATTCATATCGGGCCTCATGCTGGCAATCTCAGGAGAGTCCGCCGTGAAGAAGAGGACGTTCGCGTCCCGATTCCTCGGAAAGCAGATCGCTCCCCAAATTCTTGAGATAGTTGACGACGGAACGATTCCCGGAGCCATTGCGAGCAGCCCCTACGACGGTGAGGGCGTCCCAAGAAGATTGACGAAGGTTGTGGGTGAAGGCAGGATACTGACTTTCCTCCACAACTCTTACTCGGCCGGAATAGCCGGCGTCGAGACGACTGGGCATGCAAGGAGGGACTATAGGGGATACGTCGGCGCCGGGCCTACAAACGTCAGGGTTAAGCCGGGAGACAGCTCTTTGGAAGAGATGATCTCCGAGACGAGGAAGGGAGTCCTGGTCACAAACGCTTCTCTCATCCCGAACATGGTTTCGGGAGAGTTCTCATCTACGATCGACGAAGGCTTCCTAATCGAAGGAGGCGAAAAGAAGCATCCGGTGAAGAACCTTATGGTTGGAGGCCAGATACTCGAGATGTATAGGAATATTGAGCTGATCTCTAAGGAGGGCCGGACAATAGGGAAAGGCTTCTTCTTCCCTTCGATAAAGATAAGCCGGGTAAAACTTGCTGGGGGGTAAACCGCACAGTCGATGCGGATCCTCCGTCGGTAAAGAAAGGATGAAGATGGTGAGGCTTAGGGATTTAGCCTTCGCGTTGAGAACGCCGTACTGGAAGCCGGGAGACGATTTTTTAGAGAGGATACTGGAAGCCGTGAGAGGACGGGTTGAGGACGGCGACGTCGTCACGGTCTCCGAGAAGGCTATCTCAACGGCTATGGGAAACATAGTGGACGAGGACGGAATCAAGCCTAGGCTATCCGCTAAGCTGATAGCTAAGTACTGGGTCCGTTACGTTTGGGGCTACCTGCTCGGTCCAGCCTGCCACCTGAAGAGCGAGACCCTGCGGCGTATACGGAGCTACCCGGCTGAGGAAGGGAGCGTCCACAAGGAAGCCGCCTTGAGATACGTGGGTCCAATATATGCCCTGCACTGGGGGTCCGAGGGAGGAATGGACGCCAGCAACCTCCCCTACTCGTATGTAGCTCTCCCCCTGAAGAACCCCGAGGAGACTGCTCGCAGAGTCCGCAGATACATTAAAGATAAGCTGCGAAAAAACGTTGCGGTGATGATCGTCGACACCGACAAGACCTACTCTATTGGTAAGAGCATTCACTTAAGCCCCAGACCCTCATCGGTTAGGGGCATAAGAACCTTCCTAGGCCCCTTGGCCTACTTGATGGGGAGAGCCCTGAAACTTAAGAGGCGTTCCACCCCGATAGCCCTTGCAGGCGTCCGGATGCCTGCCGACCTAGCCTTGGAGATCGCGGAGACAGCCCACAAGTTGAGGGGTTCAGGGGCTGGAAGAACGGTTTGGGAGATGGCTGAACGGTTCGGAGTCTCCCTAACCGGGGTTACTTGGAGAATGCTTGAAAGGGTTGAGCATAAACCGATAGTGATCTTCAAGTTCTCCAAGAGACGTTTAAGAGTGAAAGGTATATAACATGAGATGGACATGTGAAGCCTAGATGTCATGTAGGAGGAAGACTGGTCATTTGGACATTTTGAGGGTTGAGAACCTGAACGTTGAGGTTTCAGGGAGAACCGTGCTAAAGGATGTCAGCTTCAGCATTCCTGAAGGTGAGGTTCACGTCCTCTTCGGCCCCAACGGGTCCGGCAAAAGCACGCTTATAAAGACGATCTTAGGCTTCCCCGGCTACAAGGTTCTCTCGGGCAGTATAACCTTCAAGGGTGAAGAGATAACGGATATGCCTACAGACGAGAGGGTTAAGCTCGGTATCGGAGTGGCCTTCCAGAACCCGCCAGCCGTCATGGGAGTAAAACTCGGGGACCTGCTCAAGGAAATGATGCGTGACGGAGAAGAGGCTGAGAGAAGAATATCCACCCTCCTCAAAGAGCTGAACTTCCCAAGAAACTTTCTCACCCGTGACGTAAACCTAGGATTCTCCGGAGGCGAGATCAAGAAATCTGAGATTCTCCAAGTCTTAGCTCAAGATGTCGACCTGATGATCCTAGACGAGCCCGACTCAGGGGTGGACGTTGAGAACTTGCAGGTAATAGGGGAAGTCTTAAGCCGCCGACTGAAGGGGAAGTCCGCTCTGCTGATCACCCATCTGGGATATATACTCCGCTACGTAGACGCCGACGTGGCTCACGTTCTCATAGACGGAAGGATCGCATGTTCGGGTAGCGCCCTCAAGATATTGGGGCAGATACTCAAGGAAGGTTACAGATGGTGCGAGAAGTGCCCCAGAGTTAAAGGCTTACGTTGCGAG
>Ga0209410_1000027_pt1 | contig 57581 bp, 120 predicted proteins | sample Mar14436cmmetaG_FD_184135 | JGI IMG/M metagenome (GOLD analysis project Ga0209410, IMG submission 184135) | Marine hydrothermal vent microbial communities from Guaymas Basin, Gulf of California to study Microbial Dark Matter (Phase II) - Marker... ... | reverse complement strand
TTGCCGGGGTGCTCCAGAACCTGGCCCCGCTTGCGCAGCTCGTCCAGGCGGGGATGGCCTCTGGACCGCCGCAGGAGAACCAGGACATGGCAACCCTCCAGAACCTCCTAAGGATGTTCAAGCTTTTCACCGACATGCAGAAGGAGATGGTAAGGAGCATCTCGGAGATGAGGAGGTACCTGACCTCCTCCGGGAAGCATATGGGAGAGGAAGAATGACCCACCTTCAAAGGTACACCCTCGACCTTGCGGTGGAGCATATGGTCCTTCTGGAGGACCATCTTGAAGACTACGCTGCGAACCCTTCTTCTGCATGTAAGGAGTGCATGTACAAGCACCTGTCCGCAATAGCCGGCCTTGCTGCGGAGGGGGTTCAGTTCTTCCCCGAGCACAGGGCCGAGTGGATGGGTCTTATGGCCTGGGCAAGGAAGACGAAGAAGGACCTCGGTAACATAACGCCAGAATCTGCACTTAGGTTGAAATCCGAGCTGAGGGAACACAGGAAGAAGATCGAGGAACTAGACCTCGATGTGTTCGGCTGCACCATCTGCGAGACCATAGCGCAACATGTAGGAGGGGGTTGATATGTCTCACGTTTACGAAACTCCGGAAGTAAGGAGGATGATCCTGATAGACGCCGACACGGGGGAGATAATAAAAGGAGGGATAGTCGTGGACGAACAGGCGGCGCTCTCCTCCCCCTGTCACGGTTTCAGGATCGAGCTGGATGGGAAGACCAGCGAGCTTGTGTTCTCCAAGGGGATAGTAGGAGCACTCTCGGAGGAGGAGAAGGAGAAGTACTGCAAGAGGGGGATAATTTGGGAGGAACCTCCCCCTAGGCTCGTCGAGAGGCTCAGAATACTTCACCAGACCGGAATATTCAGGAGGAAGTAAGATGTGGTGGCTGATCCTTATAGGAGCCGGGATATACCTCCTCTCGAAGAAGGAAAGCGGCCTTGGAGCTGCCGGAACCCCGAGGTTCGGCAGACCTAAGAGCGAGGAGGAAAGGAGGGAAACTCACCTCCGCAGGTTCGGCACGGAGGAGCTTCCCCCGAGGGGGACAGGAGTAGGTGGAAAGAGAGGAGAGGGCCTCGGAGTTGGAGGAGGACCGAGGCTTGGACAGCCCAAGTCAGAGGAAGAAAGGAGAAAAACCCACGAGAGGCGCTACGGTTCTGCTAAGCTTCCCCCAAGGGGGACTGGCTTAGGAGGGTGCAGCACGTGCGAGTAGGCCATGTATACGGGGAGGACAAGTTCAGGAGGTTCTGCACAGAATACATCAGGGTCTTCCCCGACGAGCTTAAGGAGACCCTGGATGCTATCGTCCACATGTACCTTGTGGACCTGGAGGAAAGGGCAAGGAGGGTATCGAGGGAAAAGGACCCGAACCTCGGGATAATAAGGAGGGAGAGGGACAAGGTGAGGGAGATCAAGAGGATTTTCGATAGGTGCACGTTCGGGTACAGGTAGATTTGCTTGACAAAACACGCTCGGTTCCGTTATATTTAAGCGGAGGTCGAATGCAGTGCTCATGCGAGGAGATTCGGACGATAGTCAGGGAAATCCTTGAGGAATACGTCTCGGAGATAATTGCGGCATGTTCGGCAAGGACCAAGAGGAAGCCTTCCGCATACAACCAGTTCATGGGAGAGTGCGTGAGGAGCAAGCCGAAGGACATTCCAATACAGGAAAGGTTCAGGCAGTGCGCGGTGGAGTACAAAAGCAGGAAGATGTAAAACCATAAAAAGGAGGTGCGTACCATGGCTGCGATCCGCATAGCCGGTGGGTACATCACCAAGGGGCCACCCTGGGCCAAGCGCTTCAACGGGCTGAAGTTGGGAAGGCTTCGCTGGGGGCCTGGTGAAACCCCTGAGCATCTCCGCAGCTACTTCTTCACCTCTGCGGAGGTAAGGGATGTAGTTGCGGAGTGCAAGAACAAGGGGATAACCGGTGGCCCTGGTCTGGTGAAGTGCATCTTCACCACGATCGGGAACAGGCGTAGAAAGGGATAATGGCCAGCATCCCCCTCACAGAGGACCTGGTGCTGGTCCTAAGACGGTCCAAAAGGGGAAGACGCCCGCCCCATCTTCGCAAGTACCAGGAGATGATGGGGCGGGCCGCCCCTAAGTGTGCCGAGAGGACGAAACACCTAAGCGGCGAGGAACGGGTCAGGGCGTACTGTAGCTGCATAAGGGAGCTTATGAAGAAGATGATGGAGGAAGGCGATGTCTGACCTCGTCATTCTGGTCTCAAAGATGTGTGAGGGATGTGAGAAGCTTAAGGAGTTGCTGGCCGGGAAGGAAGGGATAAGGTTCGTCGACATAGAAAGCGAAGAGGGAAGGAAGTACATAAAGGGGGACGAGATAGTGGTCCCCTCTGCTGTTTCCGATGGAGCAAGGTGTATCATAGACATGGACGAAGATGGAAGCATCTTTGCCCAGTGTGAAGATGGAAGGGAGATCAAGATTAGCTGATGCCGATCGTCGTCCTCATACTGATAGCTCTCCTGGTGCTCCTCGCCTCAAGGGGGGAGGAAAGACCCCCGACGCTCCCCCCTGAGAAGCCCATGGAGCTTCCTCCTCCCTCCAAGGAGGACTTCTCTAGGTTCTGGAACAGGGTAAAGGACTACTGGGGACACATCAGAAAATACAGCAGGGAAGCTGGGGTGAACCCGTACCTCACCCTCGCCGTGATATGGGCCGAGTCCTCCGGTAGAAAAAACGCAAAGAGGAAGGAAGACAGCTTCTACAGCTACGGCCTCATGCAGGTCACATACAGAGCAGCGCTGGATGTCGGGTTCGAGGGGTACCCTGAGGACCTCATGGACCCCGAGACGAACATAAAGTACGGCACGAGGTACCTTGCGGCGAAGATAAGGGAGTTTGGGTGGACCGAAAATCCTACGCTGTATGGTGTTGCGGCATACAATGCAGGAGCTGGCAACGTAAGTAGCTGGCTCAGGAAGGGCCTTACGCCCGAAACCTTCCCCGAGCCGACGAGGACCTACCTTAAGAACGTGAACAGATACTGGCGTGCGGTAATAAAATATGCTCCGTAGGAGGTTAGAATGGCGGTACTGAACGCAAGACCGGTCTTCAAGACCCCGCCGAGGGGAGCCCCAATAGCGAAAGCCGAAAGGAAGGTCGAGGACCTGGAGAACAGGATAGCCGCCCTTGAGGAGGAAAACAGGAGGCTTATGGAGGAGAACGAAAGGCTCAGGGCGGAAAACGAGAGGCTTTCCGAGATGTACAAAGAACTCTCCGACAGGCTCCTGACGGCGGAAAAGGCCATAGTCGAGATCGCCGAGCGCATAAGGAGGTGACATGCTCAGGACCATCCCCTTCTTCTACGAGGGGATCATGCCCAAGAAGGACAAGACCCTGGTCTCGGAGAGGCTCGACTTCCCGTACGTCATCACTGAAGTCAGGGTGGACTTCGCTCCCGAGACCAGGAAGATGCTACAGATAAAGGTGTTCGTGTGCAGCGACGACGAGGTTCCTAGTTCCGGGGAACCATTTGGATACAACGTGTTCGAGGACTTCTCCCAGGCCCCTTACATAGTCGGGGACGAACCTCTCGATGTGTCGGTGGGCTTCAAGGTAGAGCGTCCCGGAACGTGGATAAAGGTATATGGGAACAACCTCGACACGTTCCCGAAGACTATGGACGTTAAGGTGACGATAGACATGCCCGAGGAGTACCTGCCCAGGTACAGGTAGGAGGACGATATGCCCGTAGAATACCAGAGGCTTGTGACCGTGGTTGGAAATACTCCAATAGGCGGGAGGGTGGTGCTTGTGGAGGGTTTCGAGGATGGGATGACGTGGCTTGCGGCAGGAGACGGCGATACGTGGGTTGTGGACAGGGTAACTTCTCGCTCCTTTGAAGGAGCCTTCTCTATGGAGGTTTCCACAAGGGACCCCTCGATACTCCCCATAACAGGGGAAAGCGTGGGCACGGGCGATGGCTCCACAAAAACCTTCACCCTCGCAAACCCTCCCGTAAGGTACCACTCTGAGACCGTGTACATAGACGGCTCCGCACAGACGAGAGATGAGGACTACACCATAAACTACGACACCGGCCAGATTACTTTCACCTCACCCCCTGCTTCAGGTGCCTCCATAACCGCCGATTACACCCACACGCTTGCACAAGCGGGGGACGTTGCGTATGTAGGGAGGTACGTGCACTTAGGTTCTTCCCGCAAGCTTATCTTCGACACAAGGTTCTCCTTTGAGGCGGAGTACATAAATAGCACCCTTACACAGGTAATAGACACCATAAGGTTTCAGATAGCGTGGGACGATCTGGACAGCGGTGTGCTCTGGGCTGCGATATTCGACTACTTCCCGCCTGAAGGCACCTGGGGCTTATGGCATTCGGGCGGCTTCCTTTCCCTTCCGGAGCTTCATACGCTTAAAGACATTGCCTGGCATAGAATCCGTGCGGAGATAGATTTCGAAAATCACAAGTATAGCTGGCTTCAGGTAGATGATGTTCCCGTACAACAGGTAGACCTAAGCCAGTACACGTTGTATTCCTTCTCCTCGGGTGGGACTGAGTATGCGTGTGTGATCTTCTATGTTTACAGTGAACTCACAGGATACAGGGGAACGTGTTACTTCGATGACGTGTTACTCTTGGAGGCATAGATGGGCGCATATCAGGGGCTTGGCTATAAGAAGGGTGTAGTATTTATCCCACAACAGTTAACGCTCTTTGCGCAGCATGTAGGAGACGACTCCCACACCCTCCCGGATGGTTCCACCACGACCGACTACATCCTCACAAGGTCGTTGCTTCCTTCCGCAAACGAAGGAAGTGTGGACTCTCTCTCAGCCTCAGTCACCGCAACTTCAGAAACGCTTGTGATAAACAGGAGATTTTACTGGTGGGAGGACCTCATAGGGGATGCGTATCTGATGGGAGACTTCTTTGCGAAGGCCCGTCTTGCCATAGCTGGGGACGGGTCCAACGACATATATCTTACCAAGGTTGCGTTCGACGTGGAGATGATAAACAAATCCGGATACCACGAAGTTATAGCGACGAAGACGATAACCTTCTCGACGCCTCCACATACAAGCTCCACCACAGAGTCGAGCGTAGTGGTCGCAGGGCTGGTAAAGGCTGGAAGCATAGTCAGGTTCAGGATGTACAACGACCTGAGCCTTAGAATAAGGACGTGGGGGTACGTCGCTGGAGGAAGCGGAACGATGAAGCTGTACTTCGCTCCCGGAAGCGACGACACTTACCTTGTGGTAAACTATGCGGAGGGATGATATGCTGATAGATGACTTCACAGGAGAACAGATAGTGGGTAAGCACATAACGGTGAACTACAAAGGGAACACCTGGAGGTTCAAGACGAAGAACAACCTCCGCCTCTGGATGGGACAAAGGCGTATGCTTACAGGCTTCACTCCTACGGCGATGGGTCCTCCGCTTCCCGTACCGGATGAGATCCACAAGAAGACGCTTGAAAAATTTGGGAGAAACCCGGATGGGGAGAAGGTTCAGGTGGACGCCTTCGGGGTAAAGATGGTATTCAGGAACATGTCGGAGTTCAAGGCTTGGGTCGTAGGCGATGTGGGAGGTTTCGCATGAGGGTTTCTGTAACGCAGGCGGAACTTATCGCAAGGAAGATAGCGGAAGCTACCGGCACTGAAGAGACGGTCTCTGCGGGGTACACCGTGGAGGACGGGGAGTATTACCTCGTTCCCGAGGGAGAGCAGAGACTCATAGTGGGGGAGTTGTATTCCAAGGGAGTGGTTTACACGGAAGGCGAAATCTACGTAATTTAGGAGGGAACTATGGGATGGCTTAGCTTCCAAGGTGGTGCAAGCGGTAAGAAGTACACCATGAGGGAGGTCTCCTCAGGCGAGGCCCAGATCTATAACGAAAGCGACGGAGTGGTATTACTCAAAGCCGATTCTACTTCTATCAAAGACGCCGGAGACGTGCAGCTTTCTTCCCACGGCTCCCGCCACCACTACGGCGGTGCGGATGCTATCTCCGATGACGGCCTTCGGTACCGCCAGATAAAGGTCGTCTTCGGGACAGAATCCACCGTAAGCGTTGACGCTGGCTCCACATCTACAATTTCAGAGGGCGTGTACTACGCCCGGTGCGGAGCCAACACCACGGTGGAGTACTCCAACGACGGAGGAACCACGTGGCATACGCTGATCTCTGCCGGTGGCGTGGGGCTTGTGTTTAGTGATGGGTCGAACGTGAGGTTCAACAACGGAGGCGGGTCGGCTGAGGACAGCTACCTGCTGCCGATAGAGTGATTATAGGAGGCAAGATGGAAGGCATCTGGAAGGCGAGGAGGCATAGTGCGCTTTCACACGATGGTGTAGATGACTACGAGGAAGTAGCTGACTCAGCGAGTTTGGATATTACTGATGCGATTGCGATTGAGGCATGGGTGAAACCTCTATCAATTAGAATTTATGAGATTTTTGTATTAAAAGGTGTAAGTGCGAACAACTATGTGTATACTTCCCGCTTTCAAGGAGGAGGGAAAGCTGAGGCAGTAATCAGAATTGGGGGTTCATACTTCTCTATAGTAGGAAACTCTGTATGGGTACCAGGTAAGTGGTATCATGCTGTGTTTACTTATAATAGCTTACAAATGAGATGGTTTCTGAATGGAGTTGAGGATGCTTCACCGGTCTCTCAAACAGGGAATATAGATAGTGTTGCTCAAAGTTTAAAAGTTGGCGGAGACGGTATAGGTAATTATTTCTTCAACGGCCTCATCGCCTCCGTCCGCATCTACAACCGTGCTTTATCCGAAGCCGAAATCAAATACCTCTACTACAACCCCGACGATCCCCTTGACACAGACCACTTGGTGCTCTGGCTCCATCCCGGAAGCATAGACACGGACGCTGGGTATTGGTGGGACCTGTCGGGAAGAGATAATCACGGCCAGATTTTCGGAGCTACAAAGGTTTCCCTCGTAAGCCCGGAGGTGACCGTCTTATGATAGACATTATTGACGAAATAGGCCGTCCAAGGCAAGATATATGGCCTTCTGAAATCAGGGTCAAGAAAAACAAGGCCCTGAGGAAGCTTGTGAAACACCTCCAAAACCCGAAGGCAAGGTCGGAAGAAGCAAAGAAGGTTCTCTCAAGACTCAGGAGGCGTCGTGCGGCTGTACTTAGAAGCGCAGGAACAGCTACCTGAAGACTCCACCGAAGAAGCCGATTTCGTAAGGATAGACGTCACGGACAAATCCGAGGCCGAGAGGAAGGAGATACTTTCGGCCTTAAGGGAACAGTTTGCGGGTAAGAGCTATGTGATACAGTACCATTTCTGCCGCCACGACGAGGGCGGTGCGTGTGAGATCAAGGTTGTGGAGGAGAAATGAAAGTTGGACCTCCGAAACAGGTTGACGTTACCACAAAGGCTACGGCAGGAGCTATAAGCACTGTAATATTTGAAAAGCCCCTTTATGAGATCGTGGTGAGGAACAAAAGCACCACGGATACGCTTTATGTCTCCTTCGATATGGGAGAAACGTGGATAGACATCTCGCCTGAGACGGACTTTTCGGTGGACAACTTCGCCGAAAAAGGTAAGCCGGTGGTTCTGTTGAAATCGGACGGTACAAGCCAGCCTGCGGCGGTTGTGTATAGACTGAAGGAGGGTGAATAATGGGGATGGGGTTTAGAAAGATCGTTGACGCTGTGAAAGTAAGAGGCGAAGTCCCTCAGTCGGAGGACGTGCTTTTAAGTGTGGATTTTGGCGAGGGCAAGTCCCCTGTACTACTTTGGGGGAGCGGGGGAGCCTTCAGAGTGTACACATCTTCCCACCTCTACAAAGCAAGCACTCCCGGATATTTACTTATAACTGATAAGGAATCCCCCGCCTCTGGAGACGGAGTGTGCCTTCACACCAGGGTGCCTATATGTGCATCATTGAACTACCGTTTAGTAGTAAAATGGGGCATGCTTTCAGGCGGCGTTGATTACGTTAAGTGGAGGCTTTATTACCACGATGGGTCCTATCTCCACGAAGCACAAGTTAGGTACGTCGTTTCAACCACTACATGGGAGTATTTAGATGAGAACAACTCTTGGCAGGCGATAGCGACACAGGGATTAAGGGGGATTGCGGTCAATATTCTCGAATTCGGCGTTGATTTCGCCAACGATAGATATAAGTATATAGTCTCTAACGGAACCCCGTACGATCTATCGGGATATTCATTGCATAAGTTAAGTAACACAACGCCGTACTTCTTAGGCGCAGAAGTGTACGTGTACTCCGACGGTAGCGATCCGGCCCAAGGTATGGTATATTGGCTGTATGCTATGGAGGAATGATTATGCGCAACATCGCCGTGATACCACTCGTTCCTTCGGCAGCAAGGACCACTTCGGACACGAGTCACAACCTCGACCTTATAGACAGTCCTATAAGGAGATGGTGGTATTCCTTGAGGTTACCGGCGTAAGCGGTACCTCGCCTACACTCGACGTTACCATAGACACCCAAAACCCCATCACGGGAGAATGGCATACTCTACACACTTTCTCCCAGATGACTTCCACAGGCAAACAAATGGCTCGAATCTCAGACTGTATCGGAGCAAAGATCGCTCCCACATGGACCATCGGAGGAACCGATCCAAGCTTTACGTTCTCGATAACCGTTATCCTCAAGGATTAGGAGGTAGGTATGCCGAAGTATAAGCTTATACAAGGAACCAGCGAAGAAGATACTCTTTTCGAAGAAATTGAAGAAAGCGGGAACGTCCGACACGCCACTATTCAAGGCAAGCAAAAGCTTATTCAGATGTACCAGAAAGAAATTCAGCGTCTCAAAGAACAGATAAAACAGATGAAGGATATTTTGAAGGAAGCTTCCGGTGTTTGAAGCGACATACGGGGAAGAAACGTTGCCGGTAGAAGGCAAGGACCTTGATGCTGTCCTTAAAGCTTTGGAGTAGATAGCTGAATTTGTCCCTCGGTGCTCTGAAGCCCACCCTAGCTCTTGCCTCAAGCGCAATGGATGCTATAGCCCGCAAGGTCCAGAAGATATTCCATCTTATAGAGCTTTCCAAAGGAAAACCGAAGGTAAGAGAACTTGCTATGGCACTGGTAAGGCGTGTTGCCGAGCGCAACTACATGGGGGAGATCGCCTCCATTTTCTACTGGGTCCGGGACAAGATCCGCTACACCCGTGACCCCTGGAAGCTCGACGTGTTCGAGGATGCGGAGTGGACGCTGAAGACTGGTGCAGGGGATTGCGATGGGCATGCGGTCTTGCTTGGAGCGCTGCTTGAGGCAATAGGCTACCCCGTAAGGATGAAGGTGGTCTCCTACGACGGGGTTCGCTATACCCACGTCTACCCGCTTGTGGGAGACAGGCCCGGAAATCCTACGAGGTGGATAGCCTTGGATGCGACCATTCCCTGGGCAAAGCCCGGATACGAGAAGCCGTATGTGAAGGCGAGGGTGTTTAGGGCAAGGTAAAGGAGGTGGACTATGGCGCACATCTATACAGGTAGAGGCGTGGAGGATATAATCGAGGAGATCAAGGAAAGCACAATTGAAAGGATAGATAAGCTCGGTAAGGACGCAAGGGAAAATGCTGCTGTCGAAGACTATGAGGCTGCTTTTGGCGCAGTACTTAATATGACGGAAGTTGCTACCGAGTCAGTATGTAGCATGTGGATGCTGGCTATGTCCGCTCCAATTAGGAATATAGATGTTGTCTGGGATTATAGGACAGTGTTTAGGCAAAAGATTTGGTCTCATGTAGATTGGATACTTGAATCGATTAAGTCAAGGTTGAAGTAACTGAAACGCACGGGAGTAATTGTGTCGCATATAGGAGCACTACCTAGACTAGCCTTCCATGAAACAGAAACCGAACTCGTAGGTAAGATATTGAGAGAGGGGATTAAATGTAAGGAGTATCCAGAGCACCCTCTCGGCGGGCCTGGCAGTTGTCTGGTCTTTTTATATCCACATGATGTCATCTTCAAAGCCGTGAGCTTTTGGCCGATGAACGCAAAGATGCAGGGAGTTGACGATCTCGATACCTTGTCCATTCTGTGTGTCAATATGGATGGAATTGAGGCGTTAGTTGGGGATCTGTATCTAGAGACAGAACCAGAAAGATATAAAGCTAGCGTGGTAAGTTACGACGACTACATAGCAGGCTACAGGAAATTTCAGGAGGCGGAAATCGTCGTATCTGGCGATATACCCCCCGACCGTATAGTTGGTAGCATGGTTTACTCCAAATTTACCGCCGTATTCAAAGAATGCAACTTCGATCTTAGTTGCATATACAATGCGTACAGGAAGTCCAAGGGGTTGCATATAGGAAGGTAGTGTAGCCATGCCCGACATGGAACTTACAGAGCGGGTTGCCGTCCTTGAGTCCAAAATGGATACCATACAAACGGTGCTTGAGAGAATAGAGAGGAAGCTTGACGAGACCCTCGACAACCACGAGCACCGCTTGACGAAGGTGGAGGCCGAATTTAGCCTCTTTAAGAGGGTGGGTTCGGTGCTGTGGGGAATAATCTACGCTGCGATAGCAGGGGCCATAGGGTTGTTCTTGAAAAAAAGCTAACAGACGCATGAAAATAGCCCTCTCCGCAGGTCACGGCAAGAAGGAGGGAGTCGCCGGAATAATCGTCTACGACCCCGGTGCTGTGTACTACGGGATGGCGGAGCACGATGTCTGTCTTGAGATTGTGGAGATGGTCTCTTCTTTATGTAACCACATTCCGAACCTTGAGCTTGTACTCATCCCACCAGACACGCTTCATGAGAAGGTTGCCCATGTGAACGCATCTGGTGCGGACTGCGCCTTTGAGGTCCACTTAAACAGCGCAACGGACACAAGGATAAGGGGCACGGAGGTTTTGCACTTTCCTGGCTCCTCTAAGGGGTTCAAGATAGCAACTGAGCTTTCCAAGTGGCTTTCGGACTTTATAGGTTCTCCCAACAGAGGGCCTAAACCTCGTTCCGACCCCTATTTTCTCAAGAGAACGAAGTGTCCTGCGGTGATAGTCGAGGCTGAGTTCCTCTCGAACGAGAACGTGGCAAGGGAGCTGAGCGAGGGCTTCCTCAAGCAGAAGATAGCCTATGCGCTGGCGTATTTCCTGTTTTTGTTGAGCAAGGAGGGGCTATAAGATGGCTCACATACATCAGTCCGATACGGAGGTAAGAAAGCCGGATGAGAAGGTCTCCGTCACTATCACCAGGAGAGAATGGCTTACAGTTACACGCATACTGCAAGAGGTTATTGAGGACCTTGAGCGTATGCGTAAGAAAGCCGAAGGTCTTGGTGAGAAGGTTGAACTTACCGGCGCTATCAGCTACTTAAGTGAGATAAGGGAGAAAATCCAGAGGCAGGTTGAGCAGGGAGGCTCATAAATGCCTCAGGATCGATTTTCTCGACCTGAGGTATCCTTCTATACTACCCAAGGCAAAAACGAAGCTTCTGGGGGCATTTCTGAGCTTCCTCCCACCCCAAGGCGACCTCCGCCGTCACCCCCAGGGGAGCTTCGGCTCCCCTTGACTTTTTTGTCGGATTCGGCTATATTATATCCTGGAGGTCCGTGACCTCCGGTAAAACACCGAGCGGTTGGAACCATGAATAGGGTATGAGGGTATATCCCGCATGCCGGGGCCGCCCTGACACGGCCCTTAACCTCGGCATGACCGAGGAACCTCCACGGCTTCGGCCGTGAGAGGATGTCAGCTTCTCATCCTCCCTCCTTTCTTTGAAGGGCCTCAAGGGGGCCGAAAGGCCCCCTGAACTATGCCTATGAAGAGGATAGTCAGCATACTGGTGCTGCTTTTAGGCTGCGGCGGGGAGAAGGTCCTCGATCCTTACCACTTCCCCAGCCTTGTGGGAAGCTGGATGCTGGATACCACCTGGGTCGATGCGGTCACCTTCCCTGTGAAGAAGGGGGAAGAAGTTGAATGGCGTAGGTGCCGCAGGTACAATCGGTATCGTTATATCCTGTCCCTCCGTGAGGATGGGACCTACGATGCGAGGAAGGACAGGTGGTATTGGGGGTACAAAAACGACGGCTTTCCCGGAGATTGGGAGAGCGTCTACTGGGCGGTGTACAGCGGAAGCTGGGAGACGAGGGGAAATACCTTAAGGCTTGTGGTGGAAAGCTACGAATACAGCGGGCGATGGGGACTGCAACGTGGATGGGAGTGGAAGCTGTTGTGGTTTTTCAGAAACGAGCGTTTGCACCTTGCGTATAGGGACGAGAAGGGTATCTTTTCAGATAGCTCTTACGTCCAGGTTTTCAAGAGAGTGGACGAGAAAAGCATAAGGAGGCTCCTCAAGCCGGTGCCACCTTCCCCGTAGTTCCCCTGGGGCCGAGAGGCCCCTTAATTTTTTTCTTGACTTTTGAGGGTTCACTGTATATAATAGAGCTAAGGAGGAACCAGAAAGGAGGGAACTATGATAGTTGGCAACTTCCCAGATGACAAGTTCGATGACTTTCCGCCGTTCGACAGAAGGTACCATCCGATTATGCTGATCTACTTAGGGAGAACAAAGGACTACTTCCGCTATGTAGCAGATGTTATGAGAGAGATGGTGCGTAGCGATGTGCTTGATTTGATAGTCAGGGACATACCCTCGGAAGTGCCGCCGTGTCTTCCGGATGAAGTTATTGAGAATGGATGCAGACATAGCGGCGGCAGGCTGTCGAAGGAGGAAATGAGGAGTATAATGGATACACCGAACTTCAGGTGGTGCCACCACGCAAGGGAGTATGGATATTTCGTCGCAAGGTTAATCGCCACAGAGTACATAGACCTGATAAGAAAAGGAATGAGGCTTGTTCCTGAGCCTTGGTATCTAAATTTCAAGGCGGATTTAGGAATAGTTGACGAGAACGATAATTGCATAGTTGCAGTTGAAATAGGGGATGTGTCGCCTGTAAAGCTACCTTCCCCTCTTGGAGAAGGAGGCCCAAAGGATTTTTGTTACTTCAGGTTCGTGGCGGATGAATTCTGGAAAACTCATTACGTTGTGATCAGGAAGGGAAGAAATGGAGAACGCTTTGTGAAGGGGTGGAGGACTGAAAAGCTCAGGGAACTTGAGAAAATGGAGGAAGAACTGGCAAAGTATGCAGTGATATGAAGAAGAAAATAAGTAAGGCAGAGAAACGACTGAGAGAAGAATTGATGGGCCTTGGGGATATATCCCCGAGAACCGTGGAGAACTACATCTGGGTGCTGAGGAAGTTCGCCCGGTATGTAGATAAGACACCGACTGTAGCAGACGCAAGAAGGTTCCTCGGCTCGCTTAGAGAACAAGGTGCGAGTAAAGCTTATGTTCACGTTGCGTACTACGCTCTTAGGAGCCTGTTCAAAATCCTCGGGAAGGAGGAAGAGTTCACCAGGAACATATCGCATAAAGTGCCGAGGTCTTCCAGAATCGGAAAGCCGACGCTTACCGTCGATCAGATCGAGAGGATGGTATCATGGGCGAAGAGCAAGAAAGGCAAGAGAGGCCCAAAGATACGCTTCTACCTTGCTCTATCTACTACGTTCGGCCTCAGGAGGACCGAGATGAGCAAGGTACAGAAAGGGGACATCTCCGAGGGGACGATAACGATATGGACGGCTAAGGGGGGTGAGCCAAGGGTGCACCTCATCCCGGATGAGATTGCTCCGTATGTCTATGGATACACTCCGCCGAAGGCAATATCGGAGTCTGGTCTAACACGTATGTTCTGGGAAATAGCGAAGGGAGCTAAACTTAAACTTGAACCAAAGTTCGGGTGGCACAGTATCAGAAGAGGATTGAGCACGGAGTTGGCCAGGGTTGGGGTTAACCCTCTAATTGTCAATAGGTTCATCCGGTGGAAGACTGGGTTTAGCGTATTTTCAACTCAAGACATGTACATACAGCTCAGCGATTCGGAGGTAGACAGGATAGTGTTCGAGAACCATCCGTTCCTACACCTATGGAGGGAGCTATGACCGAGATACGCTATTTGGTATGTCCGATGTGTGGAATGAGCCGGGTCATGCACAAAACCGGCTCAGTTGCGGTTAGAGAGGGGAAGTATAGAGGACCAAAACCAGACCCAAGGTTCGATATAGTTGACCCTAAGACCGCACCTTTCATTGACATCCGGGTTGCGGAACGAAGGAGTATAAGAAGGATAGATTTCCTTACTATCCGTGAGGCGGTGGAGGAGTATAGGGAGTATGTAGAGCAAGTAAGGGGACAAGCTGAGCGCATACTCAGGGAGGCTGAGGACGCCTTGAAGGAGGAGGGGACTAAAGGGGAAGAGTAGAGTAAAAACACAAAATAAAAATTGGAATAGATATATTGAAAACAGAAATTTACACATCAATTTGATTTTCACTTGCTTATTTAAGCCAAGTCTACTGTATACAGTAAGATTTAAGCTCTAATACGAATTAGAAATAGCATTGAACGACTTGAAATTATCACAATTATTTTCTCAACATCAATTTAATTTTTCTCTTGACATTTGACAGCACATTCATTATATTAGCTTCGTCAAAATCACATAATTTGACCAAGATTTTTCTCTTGACAATTCAGCACATATTCCTTATATTATAGGCGTAAGCTTAGCTCATTGACAATTGAATAAGGGAAGGTACAAGGCTTTCCCCCTTAGCCAGTCCAGGGAAGGAGGGGGAAGCTATGTCTAACAATGTGGACCTTCTGGAGAAGCTTCAGAAGCTTGGGCTTTTGGACAAGGTCCAAGCCTTGGTGAAGGACGCCGAGGAGGAGGAGGAGGAGAAAAAGGTAAGGGGGAAGCTAACTTCGGTTATTTCTCAAGCCTTGACGGACTTGGGGATAACCGACAAGAACGGAGTTATTGAGTCTTGGCCCTTCCCCGGTAAGGCTTTAGTTATCAAGCTGTTCGATAACGGGGATTCCGGCGTTGTGATAGACATACGCCGGGAGACCCTCGGAGCTAAGGGGAAGGGACGCAAGAGGTCCGGAGGATGTCGAGCCGAAAAGGATGGACGGGTTGTTGTGGGACCCACATACGCCGACATAGCAAGGTACCTTGGGATTGACTTTTCAGGTATGTCGGCGGGTAAGGGACTCGAAAAGGATGGGTGGAGGATAGAGAGGGTTGATGAGGAGTACACGGAAGTTAGGGAATTGAAGTAAGGTAACAACCCGAGGGGGGAAGCCAAAACCTTCCCTTATTCACATACAAGCCTTGGGATTCTACCGAGTCCCAAGGCTTTTTGCTTTTCAGGGGGAAGGTTATCAATCCGATACCTTCCCCCTGTCCTTTTTCAGGGGCATCCTTCCCCGTCGGTCGGGTGTCCCTGAGAAAGGAGAAAGAAACCGCTCTTTGACAGATAAATAGGAGACACAACCGAAAGGCCACCACGCCCCTTGTGGTGGCCGGTGGCCTCCTTTCCTTAACCGACGGAAAGGAGGTTACTATGTCCTCTCTCCGCTGGCAGAAGTTCGTACAGAAGTTCCCCTTCCTCGCCGAGTTCGAGGAAGGGAGGGTCCGGGTCCAGAGGATAGACTCGGATCTCCAGGGGGATTGTCGGTGGCCTTTTTTGTTCCGTCTTCCTCCGACGAAGGTCCTTGCTGAGGCTCTTCGCCGGGGGAGGATGGGCCTTCCCCTGAAGCGGAAGGAGGAGATATGAGAAGGAACACGGAAGCCATCCTCCGGAACCGCCTCAAAAGGCTCCGTGAGGAGATAAGGTTTGTGGCGGAGCAACTGGCTATGGCCTACGCCGCTCCCGCCTGCTACCAGGCGGAGAAGGAGGAGGAGTTAGCCCGAGCCTCACAGAGGCTCTACAATCTTATCCGCCTTACCTACCCAGGGAGGTTCAGATGAAGATACCCAAACCGGGGAAAAGGAGGTGTGCCATGCTGAGATTTGACATTCTCCGGGCTCTTGTAGCTGAGGATGCCCGGAGTTGGGGTGGGAGTCCACATGTAGTCCGCTCCGGGGGCGGCTATATGTTCGTCCCCGAGGGCGGATGGGTAGACGGGGTGTACGTTACGGAACACCCCGCCTATCTCGGCCGTTTAGAGGACCTTCTGGGGGAGGAGGTTCTCCGTCGCCTACAGGAGATCCGTGATCTCCTATGGGCGATGAAGTAAGCCCAGAAGCCCATGCGTGCGGAGGGGAGCTTTGCTCCCCTCGCCCGCTTTCAGGCGGGACCCCTCGGCAGGGATGACCGAGGGGTGGCGTCGGGCAAGAAAGGGGGTAGAGATGCAAGACTGGAAGGAACCTAAAGAAGCCTTCTCCGAACTCTACCGGTGGGGTTATACCATCGGCCTTGAGGTCGGGGAGGACAACAAGGGAGAGGACCCGGACGAGGTGTTCGAGTACTTCTCCTATTCCTTCCCTCAATCGGCCGACTACTGCTACTTTGTCGCTCCTTGTATAGAGGATGCGGCAAGGTGTGAGGCCGAAGAGTCCGGAGACGACTTCGAGGTTGTCCTCCCGGAGGCTTGGGATGCCTTCTGGGAGGGGGTAGGAGACGGCATAGAGGATGGAGTAAACGGAAAGGTAAAGGAGCTGGAGGATGAGGCTGTACATTGAGCAAAGCGGAGAGAAGGTAACCACAAGGGAGGTTTCCGCTGAGGAGTGGCGGGATCTCTGGTGGACCGCTCTGAAGGAAGCCCGGAAGCACTGGGAGGATGAGCTGACCATGTACTCGATGGAGTATCCTCCCAGGTATCCGGGAGTGTGGATGTTCCGGTGGTGCTCCCCTCCGCTGGGGAGGTTGGAGGTAAGAGTATTCGTCCGAGACGAGGAGGAGTGATGAAAGCGGAATACTCCCCAGAGCTTGAGGCCGAACTAAGGAACATGGCCCATGCTCACATCCGGTTCCGACCAAGAGCGTCCAGAATCTTCCGCACGATAGTGCGGGACAACATAGGCGAAGGAGCGGTGTTCTGGCCCACAGAGCAGGTCCTTTCCGCCCTGCTGAGGATAGCAAGGAGGGATGGACTGTATTTGAGGGATTTCTACGGTCTCCTTTAAAGGAGGTAAAGATGACGGTAGTAGGCCACCTGGTCGAGGGTTACTGTGTAGGGTACGACTGGTATGGGAATTACGGAGTCTGTCCCTTCAAGGAAATGCGGCTTAGTCCGGAGAGGCTGGAGAACCTACCTGTTGACGATTATTCCGGCTTCGGCTTCCAACAGGTAGAGGGGCTCGTCCTCTTCATAAGAGACATAATCCGTATCAACGGGAGGGAATTTGTCAGCCTCGACGGATACGTTGAGGAGCGGGGAGAGGTAAAGAAGGAAGCACTCGATTTAATCCTGTAGGCCCATGCGTGCGGGGGGAGGGAATGTTCCTCCCCCGCCCGTCCGGAGACGGGGGCCGGGGGCAAGGATGACCCCCGGTCGGCGTCGGGCCACAAAGGAAGGGGAAGGAGGTGAACATGGCCAAGATAAAGGCTGAGTTAGCACAGTACAGGGTCAATCTGGGAAGGGGAAGGGATTATATCATCCGTGTAACTCCGAACAATGTGGAGGTCCTCAACGGCTATCCTGAAAGCGAGGCGGTTACCTTTCCCCCTTCCCCGACCTTTATAAGAAAGTGGGCAGAGAAAGTCGTCGAATGCCTGTGGGACGCAACTAAAGTGGAGGAGGAGTTACAGGAAGCGATAGACTGGTGGGAAACGGAGGGAATGAGGGGAGTGAATTGAGGCCCACCCGTGCGGAGGGGAGGATAATCCTCCCCTCGCCCCGGAGAACGGGGGGCGGTTGGCTGGTTGACCAACCGTCGGCGTCGGGCTTAACAGGAGGTGGGCTATGCGGCTTTCCTTGCGGAAGTTGGCGGAGAAAGCGGGTCTGGGGCCGGAGGATACACCGATTGAGGCTGTGGACGATTTCTTTTATCCTCCGGTAGTGTACAAGCGAGGGGATAGATGGGAAGTTGAAGGGGAGCGTCGGTATGTGCTCGTTTACTTGGACCGAGAGGGACATCAACAGGCAACGGTGGTGTACATATAGAAAGGAGGTGCCCGATGGGACAGTACTGGAAGGTGGTGAACCTGGACAAGCGGGAGTATGTGGACCCCCACAAGGTCGGAGCTGGCCTTAAGCTCTGGGAGCAGGTGGCGAACCATCCCGGAACCGGAACCGCACTTGTGATCCTCTGTGCGGCCCAAAGGGAGGTTCGTGGCGGTGGAGACCTCGATATGGACGAAAACTGGCATGGACCGGAGAGGACCTTCCCTGAGCACAACGCCTCTCCCGGTCCCATGCCGGAGGACTACCCTGAGATAGCAAAGGCCGTGATAGGTCGGTGGGCCGGGGACAGGATCGCTCTTGTAGGCGACTACGCTGAAAGGAGCGACCTTCCTCCGAGGTTCAACGCCGACCTGATATATGATCTCTGCGAGCCGGAAGAGACGATAAGGGAAGCAATAGAGTACTACCGGAAGTACGCTGAGGAGTGGAACAGGAAGGACATGGCAAAGAAGGCCGATCGCCTCGAAAAGGAGCTTGAGGAAAAAGGTCCCTACCGGGACATCTCCGACATGGTGGCTCGTGTCATAGAGCACGAGCTGTGCGGAAAGTACGTCGGGGATGGCTGGAGGACCTTCGAGTTCCACGAGGACTGAGCCGGAGGGGGAGGCTTGCCCTCCCCCTCCTTCCCCAAGGAGGGAAGATGAGGAACGCAATCCGCACTGCCGAAACCTTCCTTCATATCCTCAGGACGGGCGGAAAGGAGAGGTTCATCGCCTGTCTGAGGAGGGGGGTTGTCGAGGAGCTGGCAAAGAAGTACGTTGAGGAAGTCCTTGGAGAGGACTTCGAGTCCTACCTTAGAGCGGAGACCGAGAGGAGGTATCTAAAGGCGGTGGCCGATCTGGAGGCCAAGATTAAGCTTTTGAAGGAGGAGAGCCTATGGCGGGAGTTGAGTTCGTCCAGAGGGTCCTCCTCGGCCGGTACGGCATATGGTACAGCGAGGAGGCTATAGGATCGGTGTGGAAGAAAGGGGAGGCTGTAACTCCCCGAATTATTTACGAACGGCTTAAAAGGAGGAGGCTATGCGGAAAAGAGTGAAGGCTTGGGTAGTCAAGGTTAAGAACTCCAGAGGCGGAGAATATGTGTTCAAGGCTGAGGTCTTAGGTGAAGGAAAGAACTTCCTTCTCCTGAGCTGTGGGAACCTCGACCCCGAAAAGATAACTCTCCCCCTCGACGAGACAGCAATAGAGGAGCTATATCACGAATTGAAGGGCATCCTTGCCGAGGTGAAGGCGGAGGAGGACTGAGGTTTCCTCCAGCTCCGGGGGGCTACGGCCCCTCGGCGCAGGCGGAAACCTTAACAAAGGAGGTGCATCATGACCATCCACTATGAGGAGTTCGATTTGTCCGACCTTGTGAATGTGGACTCCACAGGAATTGGGGAAGCGGTGGAAGACTATGTCCACGACTGGGTTGAGGAAAACGGCCTCAATCCAGATGAGGTGGACTACACCTGGTCCTGTCGGGTTGTGGTTAAGATTCTCGGTAAGAGAAAAGCAAGGAGGTGATACAATGGACATAACGAAGATGTCCAGGAGGGAGTTCTACAAGCTTCCCCACCGGAAGTGGAACGAGGACATCGGAGAGTTCGACAGTCTCGTCATACTCCCTGCTAAGACCGACGTCCCTGGCCTCCTGAAGTACCACATCAAGAGGCTGGAAGCTAAAATCTTCGGTCTTCCCGAGCCGAGTGTTTATGAAATAAAACACCTCCACGACTCCGGCTGGAGGTATATGGATTTCGTCGCCTGTCGGGGAAATGAGCCCATTTGCAGGCTTTCCGGCTGGAGCGACGTCCTCCACATAGGCGGGATAGACGGAAAGGGCTCCGGGTGGACGATAGACTGTCTCCCCAGGAGTGGCCTTCTGCGGCTTTTCTGCCAAGAAGGAAGGCTTAGGGTAGGACTGGTGGTGTCCAGTTTTGAGGTATTTCCGGTAAAGTAAAGGAGGATAAGATGAAGTTCCGCACAGGCGCAATTCTCTTCACAAGGGGTGTCAACGATCGTGTGGCGGAGGATACAAAATTCGCCAAGTTTGTTCTTCAGTCCCTTAAGCGGCATGTAAGGGGCGACTGGGGCGACTTGTGCGAGGAGGACCGACAAGCGAACGAGGAAGCCCTTGCTCACGGAGGAAGGCTGTTTTCGGCATACACAGCCGAAGAGCTTCCCAAGATTTGGATAATAACCGAAGCAGACCGCTCGGTAACGACGATCCTTTTTCCGGAGGAATATTGAAAGGAGGAGCGATGAGCGTACGCCTTTACGACAAGGGTGAGTTCGCAAGGGTGGCCCAGACCATACAAAATGTCCCGGAACTCAAGGCGGCCTTCCTTTCCTCAAAGGAAAGGCTCATGGCAACCCTGTACGGGACTTCGGAGGGAAAGGCTATCTACTGCTTCGTGGAGCGGTTGTACATTGCCAACCGACTGGCATACGAGTACCAGTACGGGAACAACGAGACCATCACCATCCCCCGTATGAAGGAGACGGAGTTCGTCGCCTTTCCTTACACCATCAAGGAGTTCATAGAGGTCCTCAGTAGTATCCGCTACAACCTCTACACCAACAACGACCGATGCTTCCTCGGCCAGGAGGACATGGAGAGGGTTGACCGTCTGCTGAACACAGCAAGGCGGTTGTACATCGAACAGCTTGAGGAAGAGCTTGGGAGGAGGTGAACAAAAATGGAGGGAAAGAGGAAACACTACTATGTCCTTTTCCCTGGGGACTTCTACCCCCTTGACGCTTGGGCCCGAAACGAGGAAGAGGCCCGAGCCCAGATTCGGGAATGGCTTGGGGTCAGAAGGCTTCCTCGGGGAACGCAGGTGTGGCGGTCGGATTATCGAGGAACCTGGGATGTTGAATTCGCCTTCCTAAGGGGGTAGAGGAGAGGAGGTTGAGATGAAAATTCCTGCCTATATTGTAACTGCTTACGGACTCAACCCGGACGTCTCCATAGTCTTACTGAACAGGACAGAGGCGGAGTTCCTGAAGCGGGTTCTGCAACTCTACGACAAGCAGGTTCAATTGGAGGAAATGGAGGTGGAATCTTGGACCGTGGAGATCACCAATGGCGTTCCGACAATATCGTCGGATATAAGGGTGAACAATAGGGTTAACCAGTGGATAGGGAGGTGATACTATGACTTGCCCTAACTGCGGAGAGGTCAGAGAGGTTGGCGTCTGTGAGATAAGGTGCTATGATGCCGTAGTCACCGAGGATGGAAGGATCATCAAGCAGGAGGCGGAGTATCCGGGAGACTGCTGGATAGAGATTCACTGCTCCAAGTGCGGAGAGGTACTGGAAGAAAGGGACATTCCTTGAAAGGAGGGAAAGATGGCCGGCATAACCGATACCGACATTTGCCCCGTTTGTGGGGAGGAATTCTGGTACGACTTTGACTGCACCACAGGCGAATACACGAAGCTCTCCGCCTGTGCGTGCGACAGATGGAGGATGGATGCGGAAGACTTCCTGAAGGAGAAGGGGCTTTGGGAGGAGTTCCAGCGGTTCCACGAAGAAAGGGAAAAGGAGGAGGCTGAGGAAGAAGACTAAGCCGAAACGGGAGGGGGGTCTCCCCTCCCGTCGTCCGGGGATGGCCTCCCGGACCTGACGAGGCAGGCCGAGGAAGGAGGTGAAGAAAATGAAACACATCAAGAGTAAAACGGGGAAAGTCCATGCAGTAAGCGGGTCAGTCAAGCGGGTGGGAAATCTATGGAGAGGGCGGACGAGGTGTGGGAAAACCATCGTAGGCCAGCTAACTGAGGAGCCCGTCTCTTGTCAGGTGTGCTCTTGGTCAACCTATTTCTTATATGTGAAGCGTGCTTCTCACTGAGTTGAAACGGAAGGAAAGACCCCTTCCGTCGTGGTGAGACAGGCCGGAAAGGAGGGTCAAGATGGACGCTAAGCTCAAAGAAGCGGCCGAAGCAATGTTCCCCGTCGCTCAGGGCGTCCGCAAGGTCTTCGGGGTCTTCCTTTCGGCCAACGATTCGACCCCCTGGGGCATAGCGATGGCCTGGGCGAACGGGGAGATTGTAAGAAACAAGTGGTGTGAGTGCGAAAAGCCAGGGATGGAGTTTTTCTACATCAGGAGAGGAACAGGCCACCACGGATGGGCCTGTTCCAGGTGTCTTGGGATAATCCAGAGCGGATAGGAGGTGATACCATGTCCTGGGAAACCTTCACGGTCGGCCAGATCCGCTTTAAGGAGGATGCTCCTGTGAAGAAGATAGACCAGGCTCTGGCCGAGTTTCGGGAAGCTCTCCAGTGCGATGTGGAGTGGAACCCTGAGTGGAAGATGTGGGAGTTTCAGGATGTTAACTGGCACTCTCACGTCTCCGGGGAAAGGGTCAAGGAGGTGTACGAGAGGTACAGGGATATCCTGGACTACTTTGCGTTTTCCCTGTTCTACCTCGACGAGCCGGACGAGGAGATAGTGTACGACCAAGGCACCGAAGTGGTGTCGGTTTGGTAAATCCTCAGATAAGCGGACGGGAGGTGGACCATGTACATCGTCTATGCAAAACCCAGAGGCCAAGAGGGGCCGAAGAAGGTGGTGGCGATCTTCTTCAGCTATAACGATATGTACGACTACGTGTATTGGATGAACGACTTTCCGTTCAGGGAGAACGACTACTTCCACGAGAGCTTTGACACAAGGAAGGAGGAGGAGAAGATCTAACCGAAAGGAGGTAAGGATGCGTGCCGTATTCCACGACGGAGACAAGAGGGTTGTGGTGGACACCCAGAAGGACGAACTCCTCTACGGCACCCCCAAGAACCCACCCAACACGGGAGTGCGCTACACCCGTGGAACCGACCTTTACGTCCACAAGGCCAAGTCCGGGAAGGATTACTTCTACTTTCTGGACTGGTCTATGTGGCAGGGGGAGGAAAACCGCCTGAGGCTTGCTTCCCCTGAGGAAGTGGCCAGGTTTTTGGAAGACTGGCTTCCCTCTCCCTGGGGACCGGACGAGGAGGTCCTTGCCCGGTTCAAGGAGCTGACCGGGATGGACCTCCTTGAGGAGACCGCATGAGGCATCCGGGGACGGGAACACCCTTGTTCCCGTCCCCTTAACCCAAAGGAGGCAAAGATGCGCTACATCCTCAACTCCGCCGTCATAACCTCCCCAGGGACCTACCGCTACCGCCTTCTTTCTGTGGAGGAGGCCAAGGACTGGCTTGACCGGGGAGGTTTTTACTCCACCATAGGCTATGAGGAAACCGCCGATGCCTTCGAGAGGGTCTTCGGCGTAAGGCCCGAAGTGAGGCGGGAGCTGATAAAGATGAACCCTGGGGATGAGGCTTTGGTCTTCCGCCTCACCAAGAGGTTGGGGGATGTATCCAAGAAGGGACACATAGGGATGGAGGAGGTGCTTGCTAACCTTGAGATAGGATTGCTGGAGAGGATAGAGTAGGAGGAAAAAGAAGGTGAGAGCATGACTTTCCTACTCGGCCTGGCAGTAGGAGCGGCAATAGGCTTCTTCATAGCCTCCCTATGTGCCGTGTCCAAGATAGCCGACCTCGAAGAAGAAAACCGGTCGCTTAGGAAGCGGATCGAGCGCTGAAAGGAGGGGGTATGACGGACAAAGCCGAAGATCGCATCGTGGAGATGACCTTCAAGTTCATAGACGGGAACACGGAGGAATTTGCCAAGTGGCTCCAAAAGATAGGGGCCACCATAAAGCGCAGGAGCGAGGACGAGATCATCTTCGACGGCCCTTCCGGCGTTGGAACGGGGCTATTCAAGGGAATAGACCCCATCAACGCCGCAGTGTGCATAGGGTTTGCGGTAGCAGGCCCCTTCTGGCCCTTCGTGTTCCCGAACCTGCTGAAGAAGGTTGAGGCCAAGTGGAAAGAAAGGAGGAAAGGATGAAAAAGACTATACCGGTGGTAATAGAGATAAAGGAAGATGAAGGAGCAGTATGGGTTGGAGATTCGCTTGTGGCGGTGATACCTCTGAGGTTTGCCGATCTGCCATCTGTATTAGAGGAGGTTCGGCACAAGGTTGCAGAAAAGATAGCTCTCTACTTCGAGGAAATCTGGCTTTCGGGGAGGTGATACCGTGCGCTGGTTTGTGAAATTCTCATACGCCGCCGAAGTCGAGGCGGACACGAAGGAAGAGGCAATAAAGATGGTGCGGGGGATAGCACAGAATTCGCTGGAAGTGGAGAAAGCCGAACCCATCAGCCACTTCTGCAAGGAGGAGGACATAGAGTTCGATTACTCCCGCCCCGAGCTGGACGACGACGGGTACCTCGTCGTCCGGGGCAGGTGCAGGAAGTGCGGACGGAAGTTCGAGAAGTACTTCTCTCCGGGAAGCATATGGGATGTGGAGAGAGAAGACTGGCTTGAGGAGCTATAACGGAAGGAGGAGACGATGTTCTACAACTCCATCTCGGAATTCGTGGAAGACCTGTTCAAGGTCATCCTCACCCTTGCGGTGATTTCCGCAATTTCACCGCTTGCAAGGTGGCTCTGGGGGTTTGATCCCTATGAGAGGTTCGTGAAATGGCTAACAAGGAGGTAGCTATGCTCGATCCTAAGTGGATCAGGAACTATGCTCCCGGCTTTATCGGGGGCGAGGAAGTTGCCAAAAAGGCCACAGATGAGGAGGTTTTGTTCCTTGCGGAACTTGCGAATGAGATGTCCCGGCTCTACAACCGCTTTCTGGACCGGAAAGAGGAGTTTAACAACCTTGTCGAGGCTATAAAAAGGAGGGGGCGGGTTATAAAAAGGAGATGGTCATGATATGGCTTCACTACATAGGGAAGACGTACGACCCCGAAGGCTTCGTCCGGGAGACACGGAGGCTCGGGGCCTGATAGCTCAAGAAAGTCCTCAGAAAGGAGGGATAGCCATGTCCACGTACCTTCACTACGTAGGCGGCCTTTACACTCCGGAGAAGTTCGTGGAGGAAGCCAGAAGGATAGGCGTATCAAGGAGGATTCCCCTTCGCTCAATCCGAAACCTCAAGTGGGGAGACGAGGTTCTGTGCGCCTCGTGGGAGCCCCACAAGGCGGTCGTGATAGAGAGAGGCGAGGAGAAGGAACACTCGGCCGGCTTCAAGGAGGGGAAGGCCAGGGTGTTCTGCTCGTTCAAGGTAACGAGGCTTTTTGTAGAGGACCCGGATACGAACTTCGTCCTCCAGACGAGGCTCCGTGCCAGAGACAAGATCGTGTCGGAGGCCCTCGAAGAGGAGCGGAGGGTTGAGCGTGAATGTGGAACGTACTACACCTCCGGCTCCATCACGGTAGATGCCTCCATCGAGGAGATATACGGAATAATAGCGGACATCAATCCGAAAGCGAAGGTGATGATAGGAGGGGAGCTTCACAGGGAGTTCTCTCCTCCCGTGGTCTTGGACGGCGTCCCCTTCACCAGAACCCTCTACAAGCTCTGGGACGAGGAGACGGAGCTTAAGGAGGGTGAGGTGGTGTTCATCCAAGATCACAGGATAGCACGCACCAAGAAGGAAAGGGAGGCTCTGAAGGCTCTATAACGCCTCAGAAGCCTCGTTCTGGGAGGGGGGAGCTACCTCTATACTTCCCCCTCCCTAAAAGGCGATCCTGGGGCTTCTGAGAGGGCGAATTTTCCCCTTGACTTTTTGTTGAAGAAATGTTATATTATTAGGCACAGGTAAAAAGGAGGTGAAAATGGGACAGGAATTAACAATAGTAACCACCAAAGAGCTGTCCAGAATACTCAAGTTGTCGCCATACACCATCTATCGGATGATCTCCGACGGAAGGCTTCCTCCCGAAACCTACATCGTGATAGGGAGGTACCCTCCCAGACGTGATGGAGACAAAGGGTACGTGCGCAGGAGGTTCATTCTCGAAAAGGTCCTCGAAGCTCTCGGAAAGGAGGTAAAGGATGAAGGTACCGGCAAGGCGTGAGGAGAAGGCTCTGGCTGTCTCCATAAAGGAGATCGCCAAGGCCGAAGGGCTCCCCATAACGGGGATAACCATCTTGGGCGGGAGGCCCTACGTGAACGTCTCCGGGCTCGACGCCAAGATGAAGGAGAAGGCCCAGAAGGAGGGCCTTATAATCTCCAAGATAGCGGTGGAATCCATAGGGGAGGAGGTTCCCGAAGGCCCGGGGACGGAGGTCGAAAGGAGGATGTTCGGGTACAGAGGGATAGTGGAGTTCTTCGACAAAGGAGGCTTCCTTGAAGCCCTTTCCAAATTCGAGAACCCCTCCGAGGAGATCCTCAAGACCCTCCGGGATATGTTCACATACCGCTTCGAAGACGAGGGCTGGGCGTCGGCCCTCACCTGTGAAGCAATAGCCTACCGCTACGAGGGACCCCCTGGAAACAAGAGGAAGGCTGGAGTCCTCATAGAAAACGTGAAGATGATGGCCGCAAGAAAGGCCACCAACCGTGCCAAGAGGAGTGCGGTGGGCTGCGGCCTTACGAGCGTGGAGGAGGTCGGAGTTCCCTCCGAGGAAGCTCCCACCGGGGACTTCGCAGAGGACCTCGAAGACCTCCTCACGGAAATCCAGAAGCTCTCCTCGGCCTCGGAGGCCAAGAAGTGGGGAGAGGAGAACAAGGAGAAGATTCAGTCCCTCCCCAAGGAGATGCAGAACAAGGTTAAGGACGCATGGCTTCTGAGGATGGGGGAGTTCACCGATGGGCTCGTGTTCGAGGTTCAGAAGATTTCCTCCCCTGAGGAGCTTGAGACCTGGAAGAAGGAGAAGAAGGAGGAGATGGAGGCCCTTCCTTCCGAGGACAGGAAGGTGGTGGAGACCGAGGTGAAGAAGAAGGAGGCTTCCCTTAAGGGAACGCTGGTGTAGGAGGAGGCTATGGCGTGGTACGAGGTCGTAGGAATTGCGGTCTGGGCGGTTTCGGTAGTGTGTTACGTGTGTCTGGCTAAGTTTCTAAAGGAGCTTGCATCGGACACATGGCCGTGATCCCCTACATAGGAGGAAAGACCTTCCAAGCCCCCTGGATAGTGTTCCACTTCCCTCCAGGATACGAGAGGATCGGGTACCTGGAGCCCTTTGGGGGAAGCTTGGCGGTCTTCTTCTGGAAGAGGCCGTCCAGAGTTGAGGTCCTCAACGACAAGGATGAGGACGTCCTCAACTTCTGGATGGTGGTGCAGGAGCGAGGAGAGGAACTCGCCAGGGAAGCCGCCAAGCTTCCCTATTCCAGGAGGCTTTACGAAAGGTGGGGGAAAGAATGGTGGAAGCTCGGAAGGAGGCCCCTCGATCCCTTCGAGAGGGCCTTGAGGTTCTTCTACCTTATGAGAACCAACCGCAGCGGCCACCTCACCCACCAGGGCTGGCACTGCGGGATAAAGACGAACTACGCCGAAGCCTACCGCAACGCCTGCCGGGAGATAGAATATGCTCAGAAGAGGCTCGAAAGGGTCCAGCTCGAATGCAGGGATTTCCGAGAGGTGATAGAGCAGTACGACGACGAGGAGTGCCTTATGTACGTAGATCCTCCCTACGTAGACATGAACTACTACCAGGTGAAGTTCAAGCGGAAAGACCACGAAGAACTCGCCGAACTCCTGAACAGGGCGAAAGCCAAGGTCATCATCTCGCTTTATCCCCATCCCCTTGTGGACGAGCTTTATCCGGAAGGAAGGTGGCAGAGGTTCACGAGGACCTTCGACAGGAAAGCTCCGAACCTTCCCGAGGACCGCTCGGAGGCGACAGAACTCCTCCTTACGAACTACGAACCTGGAGGAAGCTTGAAGTTATGGGAGCATACATCTTTTGGCTTCTGATCTTCTTGGGAAGCCTCATAGGAGGGTTCTGGAAACGCTGGCTTTGGTATGTTACGGCGGTAGTTTTCTTCGGGCCTTTAGCAGGAGTTGCGATATGTGCAAGGGTAAAGGAGATGGTGAGGTTAAAGAGGCTCTACCACAGGAGGGGAAAGTAAAGGCTCTGTACAAAACTCTTCGCTCGAAGACGGACTTACAGCTTGTCCTTGCGTACATAAAGGCGATAACGGACGAGTGGAGGGAGGGGAAGCTCTCCACGAGGAGAGCGATGGATAAGATAGTGGATGTTGTCGATAAGGCGGTGATGGCCACGTGGGAAGAATAACAAGGAGGTGAGCTATGTCAGTGCATGACATCTTCACGGAGCAGTTTTGGTCCGCCGTCCTCCAGGTATCGGGGCTCATAACCCTCATTACCGAGACCCTGAAGCACAAGCTCCACCTGAAGGACCTGGGGGCGGTGATACTCTCGATAGTAGTCGGAGTTGTGGTGTGTGCGGTTCACGTGATAGGGCAGGGTTGGGATACCCTGTACTTCTTCTACTTCACCGTGACCTGCATCCTGGCTTCCAATGGCGCATTCCTCATGGTCCGGGAGCATGCCATGCGCCAGAGATAGGGCTGGGTGCGGTGCGGTAAGGCGGGGTGCGGCTTGGTAAGGTCTGGCATGGTAAGATGAGGTCAGGTGCGGTAAGGTAGGGTTCGGTGCGGTAGGGTTTGGTAGGGGCTTTTAGCTCAGCAGCAAGGCCAGGATGCGGTAAGGTGGGGTTGGGTTAGCTGAGGTTTGGTGCGGCGGGGCCAGGTATGGTATGGTGAGGTAAGGTAAGGTTAAGGCAAACACAGGAGGAGGGAACGATGAAGCAGTATGCAGTCACCATCCAGGGAACCACAGTCCTTCTGCAGCACCGTTTCGGTCCTCAGGCGCAGACGGAGTTGGCGGATCAAGTAAAGAGAGTTGCTGGCCAGAGGGATTTCACTGGTGAATGGATCGACTCGGCCTACCTGCTCGACGGGAAGGTGGTTCACCCGGCAGAGCATATATACCAGGCGATGATAAGAGCGGCCAGCAACTTCAGGATCAAGGGGAGGGGCAAGAAGACTTACAAGGACCTAGTCTCCTCGGCGGTAATCATAGAACCCGACCTCATACCGTTCGAGGGGCCGATAGAACTTCCCTCTCCTGAGGAAATCCCGATAGGTGCTCCCAAGGAAGGCTGTCCCGTCTTCGTGGACATAAGGCCGGTCAGGATACAGAAGAGCAGGGTGTTGAGGGAGAGGCTTGGCATAGCCCCAGGATGGAGGCTCAGCTTCAACCTGACCGTCACCGAGGAAGACTTTCCACCGGAGGCGATCAAGGCGATACTGGACTACGCCGGCCAGTTCATCGGTATAGGCGACTACAGGCCGAGGTTCGGGCGATTTATGGTCATAAGGTTCGAGCCCGCAGCTTAGGCATGGCGAGGTTTGGTCGGGTTGGGTATGGTCTGGTGGGGTCTGGTCTGGTCGAGTACGGTATGGTGGGGTCCGGTAGGGTAGGGTAAGGTAAGGCATAGCGGCGGGCTTGGCAAGAGTTTAGTAGTAAGACTGAGGCAAGGCATGGTGGGGCGAGGTGAGGTGAGGTCAGGTAAGGTCGGGCACGGTGCGGCCAGGTGTGGTACGGCCTGGTTTGGCCTGGTTGGGTGAGGTAAGGTAGGGTAAGGCATAGCGGCAGGGGTCTGGCAAGGGTTTAGCAGTAAGCTGAGGCATGGCGAGGTGGGGCACGGTGCGGTTGGGTGAAGGTGTGGTTTGGTCAGGCGTGGTTTGGTTGGGTGAGGTGGGGCCTGGTAAGGTAGGACAAGGTTAGGTACGGTCTGGTGGGGCGAGGCAAGGTTAGGTCAGGTCCGGTTAGGTCGGGTGAGGTAAGGTAAGGCAATGCTAAGGTACCAAATCAGCAAGCGCAGGGTCTCTTGGGACACACACTACGGACGGAAGGTAGAGCTTTGGGAGGAACAAGGTGGAAGATGTGCGATCTGTGGGAGGGTATGCGCATCTCCGGACGAAGGAGTACGACATCATCCGATAATGGTCAGCCAAGGAGGGATCGATATTCCTGGCCTTGGGAACGAGCAGTTTATATGCCACGAGTGTCATAAGAAGATACACCCGTGGCTTAAGCGGGTTATCTAAGCGGTAAAGCAGATGGCAGAAAAGAGGAGGTGATACCTTGCTACACCGCCAGATGCATAAAGTCCGGTGCGGTCGAGCCCAGCTCCTGGGGCGGGAAGTCTGACATCAGGCGCCGAAGGCCGGAGGCCCGGACCGTACATCCGGGCCTCCAATCCCCCTGAGGAGGAAAGAAATGGGGACGTTATCTGTCATAGGTGTGCGGACGATAAAAGAGGTCAAGGTGGTAAAGCCTGGGGATGAAGACTACTTCCCCATAGTCTGCGGTATCTGTGGGCGGAGAAAAGACGACGAGGAGTACCTGAGGATATACTGCGACGACTATCCGAACGGCTTCTGTGTCCACACACGCTGTCTTCTGGCGGCATGCGAAGCCGCCGCTGCAGTGGTGAAGTGTTGTCTTGCGGCGTAAGGTGTTGGTATCGTTAAGTATTGTCCCGTTCCGTCTTGTAGCGGCGAAGTGTTGCTCCGTGTAGCGGGGTGCTGTATTGGTGTTGTCTCGTGTGGTACGGTGGAGTTAGGTGGCGTGTCGTGGCGGTGTGGTATCGTATAGCAACGCAAGGTGGGGGTAATGTATAGGACTGTAAGGTTCCGTAACGTGGTGTTTGGTTCAGTAGTGTGCTGGTAATGCAACGTGAAGTATAGTAATGGTGCGGTGCTGTGTTGCGCAGTGATGCGCCGCACGTAACCGAAAGGAGGTGCCCATGTTCAACGTGGAGGAACTCAAGGTAAGGTACATCTTCACAGAACCCCTTCTGGGGACGGTCTCCAAGAAGGAGATTTTCGCAGAACAGGTTCTGAGCGAGGCCGGAGTGGATGTAGAAGATGAGCTTGAAACCCTCCCCGAGGAAGGAGAAAGGGGATGGACTGGGTTCCACAAGGACGAGGAGGGTCTACTCATCTACAACTACGTCATCAAGGGTCATATAAAGTCCGCCCTTGCGTTTTTGCAGGAAAATGGGGTGATACCTCGGATTCCTGCATACAAAAACAGGGTGGACAAGTTTATCTTCGTAGAGCCCCGTAGAATTCACATCTACGGGGAAGACGGGAAGATAAAGACCGAACCCGATGGCGTCCTTGAGCGTCCGCTCCGTGCCATGACCCGCCAGGGACCCCGGGTGAGCATAGCCCGCTCGGACTACGTGAACCCCGGAAGCTGGATAGAGTTCACGATCTTCGTCTACAAGAACAAGAACATAACTCCAGAGGTTGTGAAGATGTGCTTCGACTACGGCCGGCTCCACGGGCTCGGCCAGTGGGCCAGTGGGGGTTATGGAAGGTTCAAGTGGGAGGAAAAAGAATAGGAGGGACCATGTACTGGATTTCCTTCGGAAGATGGTCGTCTGCGGCTGGACGCCGGTTCATCATGGAGAGAATCTACGTGAAAGGGCACTGGACACCCTTTGTACGAGTTAGAAAACGGAAAATAACAGCACAAGAAGAGCTAATCGCTCTTCTTAAGATAGCAAGGAGGGGGTGATGGCCGCAAGGGGGCACCTATGGCTTCATCAAAAAACGGAATTTGGGATGGAGAAAGAACTCATCTATTTCACTCCCGAGGGAAGCGTTGAGAGCTGGCTTCTCGGTTCGGTAGGAGAAGAGGGAATAGGAATTCTCTTGAGTTTCTATTTTCCCCATATACTGGAGAAACTAAGAGAGAAGCGCATGCTGCCCGTCGTATTGGATGTGCAGGAAGGATAGCATGTTCCTGTTTTCTTTGTTTAACTTCCTTGGGGGCAAAGGTGGCGGAACTGGTAGACGCTAAGGGCAACAGTGAGTGCACCTTACCTTTCAGCTTGAGGGTTCCCGAAAGCAGTGTTGGTAGGGGGCTGCAAGTAGGGGGCTTGAAGGCTGGAGGTAAGTCTGTTGTCCTGAGATTAGTTTAGGGAGGGGCTTCCCAGTCCAGTATGATTAAGATTCCCCTACCTACTGGACGAAAGAGCCCAGTTGCAGGTTCGAGTCCTGCCCTTTGCCCCCGTTAAAGAGAAGTGAGGTATGGTATTGGTGCAGTCCGGTGGGGTACGGTAGGGTGCCGTAGCGGTGGAGCAAGGTGGGGTGTGGTATGGTGCCGTGAGGGTGCCGTTTGGTTCAGTAGCGTTTTGTAGTGCCTCGTGCTGTAAAGGTGTAGTCTGGTCACGTAGCGCACTGTGCTGTAAAGGTAGTGCGCTGTTAGGCACTGCGCTGTTCGGTCGGGTACTGTGACGGTATAGTAAAGCTTTGTGGTGTGTTGTAATGTAGCGGTGTCGCAAGGTGGGGTGTCGTTTCGTAGCGTTGAGTGCTGTAGAGGTGCTGTGGCGTGAAGTGCTGTGGAGTGAGGTACTGGTGGAGTAAGGCGAGGCGTGGTATGGTAGTGCAGTGTTAGGTGTTGTAATGTAGTGGTACAGCAGGGTAAAGTAAAGTACTGTAAAGGAGGGTAAAATGTTGGCAAAGACAATAAAGACACTGCGTTCCACGGTAACCAAGGTAATTAACTTTTCCTGGGAGACCGAGTTCGAACCTCCGCCGGAGGTCAGGATATACAAGGACAACACACTCGTTGTGGCGACGGATCTGCTGTCGCTTGTAACGACGTGGCTTGCTGATATGCTTCACGAGGAGGGAATATCGGGAAACTTCAAGCTTGTGATCGGAGATGAGGTGTATTTCTTCAGAATAAAGGAAGATGAAACTTTTAAGCCTACGCTACCGATAGAGCTATAGGAAGCAAGATGGTAAACTTAATTGACTGCTGGAAATGTAGGTACTTTGAATATAACTCCGACGGATACGTCCACTGCTTGGGGAAGAACCGGCCGATGGTCCTTCCGGAAGGATGCAGAATGTTGGGAGGGCATCTGTGGAAAGGAACGAAAAAGCTTTACTTCGACGAGGAAGGGGCACCTTTGTACAGGAAAGTGACTATACCGGACTGTCCTGCACCGAAACTTCTCTAACCCGGGGAGGACGAATGAAGGAAATCAGGCTCACATCCCCCGAAGGCATAAAAAGACTCGCCGAGATTCTGGAAAGCAACGAAGTCAAATGGCTTGCGATCTACCTCAACTCAAGCCCTTACCTCAAGAAGAAGAGACCAAAGTTCCACCAGAAGGTGGTCTTCTCCGTAACAGGAAACCCAAAGCTTCCCGGGGTCATCGTCTACGTGTACCCCCCATACCACCTTGAATTTTGGGAAAGCCATCTGCTTCCCGACGTGGAGCTTGAAAGCGGCTACTGGAACAAGGGCGGCTTTCTGGAGGTTACACAGCTCACCGACAACCTGGTGGTCCTCACTCCAAGGGAGGAGACATGAGCTGGACGTTCCACATAGAGCCAGAGGAAGAGACATATGAAATCTTTGTCCAAAACGGGGAGGAGAAGATCAGGGTAGGGACGATCTCCTGCGGTAAGGGAGGGTTCGCAACGCTCGATTTTGAGAAGGTCCGTCTCAACGTGGATGCCCTTGAGGCTTTGTGCTACGGTTTATCCGCCATTCACGCAACGCTTTCAGCGGATTTCGGGCCGGAAGCCCGGTAAGGAGCTGTCTTTGGGCCACGAAAAGCCGTCAGCCGGGATTGGAGATAATCCTGAGCCGGGGAGGGGAAGTGACAGGGTGCTCAAGGATGGCCACCTGCCGGGGCGAATCCTGCCGTAAAGCGAGCGGTCCACGCGGAGGCTGCCTGGCAGGAGCTGTCGGCCTCCCTTCCGGCCCTTAACAAAGAAGGAGGAAAGATGAAGGTTCTCGCACTCGACATAGCATCTGCAAAACCCATAGCATATGCCCTCTGGGAGGACGGCCGCCTCAAGACCTTCGGCACGATAGAAGTCCTCGACCTCCTGAGAACTATTAGGAGGTCAAAGACTCCGCTTACGATCGTAATGGAACACCTCTACTACAACCGCAGAAAGGGAAACTTCGACACGTACACGAAGCTTGCCAAAGTCGCAGGGGCAATAGAATATGCCGCAATGGAGGGAGGTCACGACACGATGGAGGTCTACGCCTCCGAGTGGCAGACTAAAGTCCTTCCCCTCAAGGATCAGTACGTCAAGACCGAGGAGCGTGAGCGCTGGGCCATCACCATAGCCCAACAGCTTGTACGAGAACATCTCGGAGAGGAGAGGGAGGTAAACAAGGACGAGGCTTCGGCGATATGTCTCGGCCAGTACGTAAGCTCAAGGGAGGAATTCAAGGAGAGGCTTCAGGAGGTAGAAGAAGATGAACACCAATAGCCCCCACATGGAAACCTTCCTGAGGACGGGAAAGAAAAAGACCGTGAAGGTCAGGCTAAAGGACGTGGATGGAATGTGGATCTGGCACACATCCTACGACCAACCCGTGAACCCGGACATGGAGGTAAAGCTCTACATCGACGAAAAGCTCTTCCTCCACACGGACATAGTTAGCCTGCTCCTGATGTTCTTCACGTGGACAGGCCGCTTTCCTTCGGACAAAAGCAAAATAGACCTCTTCGTAGGAGGCAGGAAGGTTCCGTTCAAGCTCGTAGAGAAGGAGGAAAGATGAAACAGGACCTGCTCCTCCTGGCAAAGGAGATCCTCTCCTCCACCAAGGACCTGGCTTCCTCCATCAGAAACCTTGCGGAGAGCCTGAAGTCCGCCCCATCTCAGGAGGTATACGGAGCCATCATCCTCTTCCTCCTGCAGGAGGCGGCAAGAAAGGTCGGCATCTTCGTGGACGGCAAGGTGGAGGGGGACAACATAGAGGTCATCTTCCACGCCTTCGGGAAGAAGGTCGGTGTGAGGGGGAAGATATTTTACCCGGACGAGAAGGAAGGGAAACGTTAGTGAATCTAGGGCCCAAAAACCAAGGGGAGGGGCTCAACCCGAAGGGAGCCGCACCTCCCCAGGATCGCAGATCGACCAGCCCAAGGAAAGGAGGTGACATCCTCCCACGGCCGAAGCCGTGGAGGTTCCTCGGTCACGCCGAGGTTAAGGGCCGTGTCAGAGCGGCCCCGGCATGCGGGATATACCCTCATGCCCTCTGGGAAAGGAGGTAAGGATGGCCCGGCTGCTGGAGGCCACGCCTTTAATATACCGCAAAAGGAGGAAAATGTCAAGTACTGAACATCTGTTCAGTACTCCCCCCAGAGAACATTTTCCTTCCTTCCCTCCACAACCTCAAGGCCCACAGGCAATCACACTGCGCAGTGTAGTCCTGGGAACAGCACAAGCCCTTGGTGGAGAACAAATCACACTATGGAGTGTAGTCCTTGACAAGGAAGCGTGAATTTCGTACCTTCTCCTACGAAACCTTTTCGAAAGAGGAGGGAGGTATCATGGCCAACATGAGGCTAGCGTTCCAGGTGACGGAGGAAATGAGGAAAGCCCTGGAAGAAGCGGCCCGCCGGGAAGAGCTTTCACTATCGGACATCCTCAGGCGGGCCGTTCGTCTGTACCTGCGGTTGTATCCGGCGTACGAGCCTATCTTGAACTATACAACGGAATCTAACGATAAGGAGGAGTAGTGTCGGAAGTCCTATTCCATCCACCAGGCGACCTAAAACCCCACGAAAGAACTGTAGTTCCTCCACTCGAGAAGGAGGATCTTGAGCTTCTGGAAAAAGACGTGGCTCAACATGGTATACGCATCCCGCTGGCCATCACACCAGAGAGAGTAATACTGGACGGTCATCACAGATGGCAGATAGCACAGAAGCTAAAGCTTGCCACCGTACCATGCCAGGTATTTAAATTCAAGTCCAAGGAAGAAGAGGAAGAATTTATAATCACCGTTAACCTCGCCCGGAGGCACCTAACGACGGCCCAGAAGGCGGTTTTGGGGCTGGCGTTATTGGAGATTGAGAGAAAGAAGGCAAAGGAGAGGCAAAGACAACATGGCTTTACAGCGCCGGGAAGACCCAAAACACTTCCCCAAAATTTTGGGGAAGTGTCAGGAGAAGCCCCTGACCTTGCGGCCTCTAAGGTGGGTATTTCGGGCGAGACGCTTCGCAAGGCGGCTTTTGTGGTGGAAAAGAAGCCGGAATATAAGGAAAAGCTTCTGGAAGGTAAGGTAAGCGTAGACAGAGCCTACCGGGAAGTACGCAAAGAGGTTATACGAAAGGAAGCACAGGAGAAAGGAAAAAGAGTCTCTCTACCGGAGGATGTTCTCCTTCTACCCGGAGACTTTCGAGTGTTATCCAGCAGGATTCCCGACGAAAGCGTCAATCTCATCTTCACCGATCCACCCTACGCTCGTGAATACATCCCCCTCTACGAGGATATCGCAAAGGTGGCTTCCCGTGTGCTAGTACCAGGCGGAAGCCTTCTGGTATACGCCGGCCACTATGCCCTCCCTGAGATATTCAAACTCATGTGCCCCCACCTAACATACTGGTGGATAATATGTAGCTATCAACAGGGACCAAACGCCTTCAACCGGGGGATTTACATCAAGTGGAAACCTATACTTTGGTTCGTAAAGCAACCTTTCCAGGCCCTTAGTGCTATTCCCGACGTCTTAAAGCCTTCCCTCGAAAAGGAACACCACGACTGGCAACAGTCACTGAAGGATGCAGAGTTTATTATCGAGAAGCTAACCCTACCAGGAGATACCATCTTCGATCCTCTGTGTGGTTCAGGAACCACGGGCGTAGCGGCAGTCAAGTTGGGGAGGAGATTTATAGGATTCGACTCGGATGAAAGCGCTCTCCTTACAGCCAAACAGAGGATATCGGAGGCATGCGAGAGGACATAGACAGGATATTGACAGAAGGTGTAGCCGGCCACGAAGACCTGGTTCGTAGGGTAGAATCTTTCCTGCACTGCTATGGTTTCAAAACGGCCTGCGCTACCTACCATACGATCATGCCACCTGATATTAGCGAAGCCTTAAAGAGGCTGTACATCCCTACAGCCATATACCTACGACACCGAGCCGACCGGATAGCGGTACTGGAAGATCCTCCATTGGTGTTCGAGTGGGAAGCAAAAACTGCGTTCAGGAAGATCCCCGAAAGGGACATGTACCTAGAGGCACTACCTCTCGTTCATCACATCTGTCTATCCTACTTAGATGTCAAGTGCCTTTACGTTTACTTTGATCCGTTCAACGACCTTGAGATAGGTTTCTGGGTCGACGACTTACCGAAGATATCCCATATCTGTCTACCTGCATCCGACTACTACCTTCAAGGTAGACTTGAAGATTACTTCAAAAAAGTCTTCTCCCTCTTCCTACCAGAAGTCCCTATACGAAAGCTTGAAAGCGTCCGTGGGTCAGGAGAACCCTTCGCGGTGGTAAGGTACAAGGAGCTTATCCAACTCCCCCACTGGGGAGAGCTAATCCTGGAGCAACTAGAAAGGAGGCGGAATGTATAAGCTAACCCCACGCTTCACTCAGGTTCCGAATCTATTCCTCGACGTGCTCCTGAGCACACTCTCAGGTTCGGAATTTAAGGTCCTGATGTTCATGTCACGCCGGACGTTCGGATACCACACCAACGGAGTTCCTCTCTCCATCCCCGAAATCTGCCTGGGAACTGGTCTGGGCAGACAGTCGGTCATAAGCGCCGTCTCAGCTCTTTCCAGGATGGGACTTATAGAGGTGGAAAAATCCCCAGGGAAGACGAACGCATACGCCTTACCCGAAGAGATTGACCTATCCAAGCTAGCCGAATCGATCCTTAAGGCCAAAGACCTTTCGGACGAGCAAAAAAGGAGAGTGATGTCAGCCATCGAAGAACTCGATGGGGGGGTCCAAAAATTGGACGGGTACCCGTCCAAAAATTGGACTGGTACCTCCCCTGAAAGCAAGGACAGTTCTTGCTTTGACGCCGGTCTAAATAAAAGATTAAATAAAAGTACTAGCATCCAGCAATCAGTCAATACTAGTACGCCTAGTATAGACGGTAGAGAAGGGTCAAGAAGGACGGATGGAGCGATTGAGATTTTACAGGAATGGTTTCACAACGCAACGGGGTACAAAATCAAGGTAAGCTCCCCGGACGATGAGGAGGAGATTAGAGAAGAGATAGAGAGAATTGCATCTCTCATCGGAACGGAAAAAATGATAAGGATAGCAAGGGAGGTGGTATCGAGAGCAAGCGAAAGGCCCAGGTACCTGACCTTCTTCCTCCAGGCATGGAGGGATGCTCTTGTAGATGCGGACCTCTATTGCTGTGGGGAGAAGATGAGGAAGGTCTATACAGAAGAGGTCATCAACGAGAAATATACAGGAGACAGGGTTAGGAAGCTCGACTTCTACGCCGTATGTAGAAGATGTAACAGGGAGGTCTTCCTCTACTCCTACGAGGAAGGGGTGCACTCATGACCAGGGAGCTTCCCAACGCTGTGGACATAGAGAGGGTGGTGCTGGGCACGATGCTGGAGTACCCAGATCTTCAGGAAATGGGTCTCGGTCTGCTATCCGAACACCATTTCTATTCGGACAGACACAGGTTAATCTTCAAATTCCTCAAGGAGCTGAAGGAGAAAGAGGAGTGGGTGGATTCTGTGATATTCGTCCAGAGGGCACGTGAGGCGGGCGTACTTGGGAAGATGGGAGGCGTGGCTTACCTTACAGAGCTGGAAGGTATGCCGGAGTCGTTCGAGTACTACTGCCAGGAGCTGGACAGGAAATACAGACAGCGCAAGGGGATAATCCTCGCCAGAAGGCTTGAGGAGGGCCTGAAATACTCCCTCGAAGGCTCCCTCGAAGAGATAGGCAGGCTCCAAGAGGTCCTGTGCACGAATGGGAAGGTTTCTTGTCTGGACGAGGTGGTGGAGAAGGTTAAGGAGAGCGTGGTGGCCAAGGTGGAAAACCCCGGCCTGATTGGTGGAATTCCCACAGGATGGAAGGACCTCGATGAGGTTCTGGATGGGCTTCAGGGAGGGAAGCTCTACCTCATCGCAGGAAGACCGGGGATGGGGAAAAGCTCGTTCATGATCTCTATGGCGAGGAACCTTGCTCAGAGAGGAATCGGCGTTGGGATCTTCAGCCTTGAGATGTCGGCGTACCAGATCGTCGAGTGGATGGTCTCCCAGAGGGCGAGGGTGGACATAAGGAAGCCCAAAAAGAAGGACCTTCCCGCCCTGCTGAGCGCAGCCGAGGAGGTCAAAAGCTACCCTCTTAAGATAGACGATTCGTCGGTGTCCATCGGTCAGATAAGGAGCAAGGCTTTCCTGTGGAGGAGGGAAGGTGTGGAGGTTATGTTCCTGGACCACATACAGCTTGTGGAGGACGACGTTCGGGAGGCGTATCAGAGGATGTCGGAGGTCTCAAGGAAGCTCAAGAACCTCACCAAGGAGCTTGGAGTTCCCTTCGTGGTGCTGTGCCAGCTTTCCAGGGAGATAGAAAAGAGGGGAGGAGACCACAGACCCAGGCTTTCGGACCTCCGTGACAGCGGAAGGCTTGAGGAGAATGCGGATGTCGTCATCTTCATACATCGTCCGGAATACTACGGAATTTCCACAAACGGAAAGCCTCCGAATTATGCTGCGGTGATAATAGAAAAGCAAAGGGATGGTGCTTTGGGGACCGTGGATTTCCTCTTCATAAAGGAGCAGAGACGGTTCGAGCTTTTGGTGAAGGAGGCAGGATGAGGTGGATCTGGCTCGTATTGCTTCTCGGATGCAGCGTCGGTCTTGAAGAGGCATCCGTGGCGGTCTACCCCAACCCCTGCTACGGGGACAAGGTGGTCTTCAAGGGAGACCTTGCTTTCGGGAGGGTGGAGATATATAATATACAGGGGAGGCTTGTGAGGGTTCTGGAAGCCGAGGGCGAGGAAGTGGTCTGGGACACGAGGGACGAAGAGGGAAGAAAGGTTCCTTCCGGGGTCTACGTGTGGAGGTTCGAGGGGCCTTCCGGTAGGTGTTCGGGGAGAATAACAATCGTAAGGAGGGAAGATGGTTAGAGAGCTTCCGAGAGAGGAGTTCGATTCCTTCGTCTCAGAAGGAAAGAAGGTCGTGGACCTCTGGGCGGAGTGGTGTTTTCCCTGTAAGCTCGTAAGCCCCCTTTTAGAGAAGATCTCGAACACGATGGAGGGGGTTGAGTTCGGCAAGTTCAACATAGAGGAGGGACTCGATATAGTCGAAAGATACGGCGTCCAGAGCATCCCCACGGTCCTGGTGTTCAAAGACGGGAAGCTGCTTGGGAGGGTCGTCGGAGCGAGGCCGGACATAAAAGAGAGGATAGAGAAGCTCCTGGAGGAAGGATGAAATTTGCTTCCTTCGCCTGTATTCTGGACATAGACGATGCGGAGTTCTACATCGTCTGTCCGGATTGCTACGAGCTGCACAGGCATGAGCAGTGGAGCGGGTCCACGAAGCTTCCGGCCGCCGTAGCAAGGCGGCTGAGGAAGCAGGCGTTAGCGGAGGCAAGGGAGTGCGAGTTTTGCGGAAGACCCTTGGATGTTCCCCTTTAAGGGAGGAGTGATGGCTCGTTACATCAAAATCTGCGCATGGTGCGGTAAAGAAATAAGCAGGGAGGAAATCCCTGGGGAAGAGGACATCATCTCCCACGGGATGTGCAAGGAGTGCTACGAGAGGGAGATGGCAAGGATAAGGAAGACGACGGGAGTGCTTTCCGAAGAAGACGTCCTCCACCAGGCCGAGAGCTTCCTTTCCTATTGGGGGAGGCTCGGAGGAGACATGAAGGCGGCCTTCGACAGGTGGGTGTCTTCAAAGGATTTCCTTCCTGAGGACAGGGAAAGGGTCCTGAAGGCCGTGGAGGCCATAAGACCTGATGCAGAAAGGTACCTGAAGGAGGTTTTGGGGAGGAAGCCTTGAACACGGTGGACCTTCTCCTTTCGAGGGTGGTGAACAACCTGCTTTCCAAGGTAAACGGAAGGTACGTAGGGAAGAAAAGGAAGCCCCTAACCCAGGTCTTCTTCGAAGTTCAGGATGCCCTGGAGAGGATAGAGAAGATCAGGGAAAGGGTGAAGGAAGAAAACGGCCTTTCGTGGGACGACGGGGAGTTCATCGTGTGGGTTAGGATGGGGGATGTGTGCTTTCCTGTGAGGGTTAGAGCTTCGTCCAAGAGCGTTGCGCTCAGGGTCTGCCAAAGGTGCCTCGACGACGAGTGTCTGGTGGAGAGGATAGAGAAGGAAGAAAGGAGAGAGTATGCCTGAGACGTTGGAGGTTCTCTCTGCGCTTGTGGATGCCGTTGGGGAGCTTAAGAAAAGGATGGACGAATACAACAAGATGCTGAAGGAGACGCTGGAGCGCATCGAGGCTCTGGAGAGGGTTGTAAGGGGCATAGAAAGGAGCGTGATCGAAAGGGGAGGTGTGATAGCAAGGAGGGGTAGCGTCTCCGTGGGAGGGCCTTCTGCGCACTCCATAGCCGTGTTCTTGGGGTTCAACCCCAGGGACGAGGAGACGGCGAAGAAGATTCTTACGGAAGCAGGCTGGAAGCTCGAAAGGACGATGGAGAAGTTCGAGGTTCCGGATTTCATAACGCTGTAGGAGGGCGTTGTGGAAGTATCCGTCGTTATCCCGACTTTGAACGAGGAGAGGTTTATAGGAATGTGCCTGGGTTCCTTGAGGAAACAAACTCTCCCCGTATCCGAGATAATCGTTGTAGATGCGTACTCTACCGACAAGACTGTGGAGATAGCAAAGAGGTACGGGGCCAGGGTGTTCCTTTCCAAGGTGAGGGGGATGGTGCCCCAGAGGCAGATAGGTCTTAGGCTTGCCAGGTTTCCTGTTGTGGCAAGTTGCGATGCGGACACATTTTATCCTCCGTCCTGGCTTGAGACGGCCTGTTCTTACCTTGTCGGGGATGTCGTGGCCGTGTGGGGGCCTATAAAGGCCCTCAACGGTGACCTGTTCGCTAAGTTTATCTGTTTTCTGAAGAATATTGGGCATGTCGTCGTTCCTGTGATTATGAACAGAGGACAAAATTTGGTCTTCAAGAAGGATGCGTTCGAGGGATTCTACGGCCCTCCGCACACCGATATGTGGAATTTGTTTAACAGCAAGAAGTATGGAAGGATACTCTACCTTCCAGATAATTACGTCTATACCGACGTTCCCGATAGATGGAGAAGGAGCACCCTTGTTTTGCTAGGGCTTGGGTATGTCGTTACGAAGAGGTTGGTGAAGTAGGAGATCGCAAATTTATAGGAGGCACGATGGAAAGGGTGAACTACGAAAGGCTCTGGTTCAGGGTGAGGCACTGGGCGGAGGAAAACGGGGTTGAAGGAGTGCTGGCTCGCATGAGGGAGATAGAGGAAGAGCTTATGTGTGCGTTCAGTGCCGGGTGGCCGTTTATGGCGGCCTGGTTCAGGCTCAGGAATTCGGACGAGGGCAGAGCGAATTCCGAAAGCCTGAGGGAGTTCGAAAAGCAGGAGCTTCGTTCGGAGAATGAGAGGCTCGAGGACATGATGGAGCGTATGCAGGAAGCTTTCAAGAGTCTGAGGCAGGGACTTGGGTTCGGAGAACTTCCTGAGGGAGGAGAGTAGATTGCCCCCTGGTGTAATCGGCAGCACGCCGGACTCTGGATTCGGCTGTCGAGGTTCGAATCCTCGGGGGGCAGCCGGAGCTTTACTCTGTGTGTTTCGAGGTGGAGGGCATGATGAGGTTCCCTGAAGGCAACAAAATCCTGTACGGTCAAGACTTCGCCTTCTGGGTTGGGGTTCCTCACGATGTGGAGTTCGAGGTGGTGAAGGTTTGGAAGGGGGGTATGTGGCTTAGAGGTCCTGGGTACGGTGGGGAGCCGTACGGCAACGGGCCTATTCTGGTCTTCTTCAGGGTTGAGGAAAGTTCCCCCCAGGAAGCACGAGAACGCCCCCAGGATCGATCTTCTTGAGGGGGGATGTATGGAGGGATACCCCTGAGGAAGAAAATCGACGAGAGGGCCGTTTTTGAAGTAATTGATGCATCTTGGAGCTTCCCTTTGTGTTAAACCTTGCGTATGTAGTAAGGCTTAGCTTAATAGCTTACGCTTGTCACTTAAAGGAGGAGAGATGGTACAGGTATACCCCAACCTCTACGTAGGAAGCATAGAGGACGCAAGGGACGAGAGCAAGATCAAGGAGTTTGCGTACGTGCTTTCGTGCACCCACTCGGACCCCGTGATGATCCCTAAGGTCGTCTACGGGAGGATAGCGATTCAGGATGGCGTTCCCTGGAACGAGGAGCTACGGAAGAGGGCCGTGAGCTTCATAGAGGAGGGGCTTTCCAGGGGGAAGGTTCTGGTGCACTCGGACATAGGTATATCGAGGGCGGTTGCCGCCGTCGTTTTCTGGCTCATGTCCAAGGGGGCAAGCAGGGAGGAGGCGATAGCGAGGATAAAGTCCTCCTTCCCCGAAGCTTCCCCTCATCCTGCCATCTTCGGCGAGGTTCAGCCTCCCCAGGAAGTTGGGAAGGTGGGAGGAGAAGTCGAGCTTTCGGTTGTGGTCGTAACCTGGAACAGGCTCGATATGGTAAGAAAGTGCATAGAAAGCGTTCTTTCCACCACCCACGTTCCCTTCGAGCTTATAGTCGTGGACAACGGTTCTGCAGATGGCACGGCCGAATGGCTCGAAGAAAGGCTTGCCGGTGAAAACGCCCTTGTGGTTAAGCTCGGTCGCAACTTCGGCAAGGGGGTTGCGGCCAACAAAGGGTTCGAGAGGGCACGGGGCAGGTACATATGTTACCTCGACGGAGACATCGTGCTTCCTGAGGGGTGGTACGAGGAGGTGAAGTCCGCATACGAGGAGCTTTCCTCTCCAGGGTGGCTTTCGCTCCTTTACGAAGATTCCGCCGTGGACGAGAGGTACCTCAGGGGAAGGATATACGAGATGCCGACGGTGTGCGGCGGCATGACCTTCATAAGGCGGGATGTGCTGGAGATGCTCGGGGGCTTCAGGACCGATAGGCTCTATGGATATGTGGACATAGAGTATATGGAAAGAGCGAGGCTCAAGGGGCTTGTGGTCGGCTTCGTCAAGAGCGACAGGAGGCTCGTGCACTTAGGTAAGTACGATACCCCTTCCTACCGTGCGGCAAAGCTTTTAGCCAAGCGCAGCATGAGGCAGCTTCCTGCGGTAGTTCCGGGGCCGGTGGAGATAATTGTGGTGAGGTACAACCTCTTCGATGTAGAGCAGCAGTGCATAGAAAGCGTCCTTGAGCACACAAGGTGGGACTACCGGCTTACCGTCGTGGACAACTACCAGAGAAAAGAACGCCTCGGGGTCCTCTGGAACGAGTTCATAGCTCGCTCCAAGTGCGACTTCGTGTGCCTTCTGAACTCCGACTGTATCGTCACCGACGGCTGGCTCGAAAGGCTCGTTACGACCTTCTCCTTCGACAAGAGGATAGCTGTGGTAGGTCCCTCCACCAACATGTCTGCCACCCAGCAGAGGATACTGGTGGAGCTTCCTCCCGAAAGGGCGCACGACTATGGGAAGGAAGTTGCCGAGAGGTTCAGGGGTCAGTGGACCACATCCGACCTTTCCGGCTTCTGTTACCTTTTGAGGAAGGACGTGTGGGAGGAACTCGGAGGATTCTCCCCTGAGTTCAGGTTCTACGGGCAGGAAAGCGAGTTCAACTGGAGGGTCCGCCAGGCGGGCTTTTGGACCGTGTGGAGGAAGGATGCTTTCGTGTATCACATAGGGAGGGCATCCGTCAAGGCCGCCGTGGAGCGGGGGGAGTTCGACTATGCTGCCGAGATCAGGCACGCAAGGGAGACCAAGCGCAGGCTCACAGGCTCTTAGGAGGGAACATGTTCTACCTTGAGGTATTTCCGGAGTGGTTCGAGCACAAGGAGACGAAGCCCGAGGTCACCGTGTTCGTGAGGGGGAATTCCCCCGAAAGGATAAGTGCTTCCGTGGAAAGCCTTAGAACGCAGGAGACGGACAGAAGCTACGAGGTCGTTGTAGTGACCACCTCGGAAGAAGTGGTCGGCTTGCTTGAGGACCTTCGTGTTCCCATCGTGAGATGGTGTGTGGGAGATGAAAAGGGCTACTATACCGCAAGGGGGAGGCTTGTGTGTGAGCTTCCGGAAGGACTCAAAGCCTCCCCCAAGATGATAGAAGCTTTGAGCGTCGTGGACGATGTAGAAGATGGGATGGCCTTCGGGAGGGTGAAGTACCCCTCCGGCCGCAGGAAGTCCACGAAGGTGTGCATGGTGAAGGGAAAGGGGAAGGAGAGGGTCTTTGTGGATGAGGTGGTGGCATACGCTTTCGGATACGGACTTCAATGAGGATAGGCTACGTAACAACCTGCCCGGAGGTTCCGGTAGGTGGGGTTTCGGTGATATTCTGGCACGTTGCTCTCTTAAGGGAGATGGGGATTGAAGCCTTCGTGGTTCCGGACAAGGCTTCCACCTACGACCCCTGGTGGATGGTGCCTAAGCCCAAGGTGAAGTTCGCAAGCCTCGAAGACGAGATGGACGTGTGGGTGGTGCCGGAGGTGAGGATAGACCTCGTAAGGGGGCTCAAGGGAACGAAGGTCGCCTTCGTCCAGAACCACGGGCTTATGAGGAACCTTGAGCTTTACAAGGACGTCTCTCTGGTGCTTTCCGTAAGCGAACCTTCTGCAAGGGAGATAGAGAAGAAGGTGGACGTCCCGGTCCTCGTGGTGAACCCCTTCATCCATCCATCTTCTCCGTTCAGGCCAGGGAAGAAGGAGGAGGGGAAGGTTCTGGTCCTTTCGAGGAAGAAGACCTCCATGTTCTACGACAGGGTGCTTTCCCTGCTGAAGGACGAATTTAAATTCGTCCTCGCCTCGTGCATGACCCAAAAGGAGCTTTCCGAACTCTACTCCTCTTCGGAATACTACCTCCACCTCTCCTTCCCCGAAGGATGGCCTGCACCCGTGGCGGAGGCCATGAAGTCTGGGTGCTGTGTCGTGGGGTTTTCCGGCACAGGCGGCCTTGAGTTCATGAAGCACCTTGAGACGGCGTATGTCGCTCCAGATGGCGACGTCGAGGAGTGCGTCAGGGGCCTGAGGATGCTAAGGGAAAACCCGGACCTCAGGAGGAAGATGGTGGAAAGGGCGATGGAGGTCGCAGGCGTGTACACCCCCGAAAGGACCAAGAACCAGCTTGCCGCCTTCGTGGAGCGGCTGTCCCCGAAGGGCCTCGGCAGGTTCGACAGGTACATCCCCCTCATGGAGAAGATAGTAAAGCTTGAGTCCCGCCAGGCGGAGGAAATTGGGGAGATAATCCTCAGAATGTTCCGTCCGAAGTCGGTGATAGACCTCGGATGTGGTCCGGGAATATACCTCCTCCCCTTCAAGCGTGCCGGATGCAGGGTCCTCGGGGTGGACGCATGTCCTGAGGCGGGGAAGATGCTGAAGAAAAGCGAATTTGTCCTTGCGGACCTCACCCGCCCCTTCGATCCTCCCTTCAAGGCCGATGTATGCATATGCTTCGAGGTGGGGGAACACATAGATGAGGGATACTCTGCGGTGCTGGTCGAAAACTGCACGAGGTGTGCGGACACTATCGTGTGGTCCGCAGCAAGGCCGGGACAGGCAGGCTTCGACCACAAGAACTGCCAATGGCTTGATTTCTGGTGGAGGCTCTTTGAGATATACGGATTCACATACGACAGGGACCTTACGAAGAAGATGAAGGACATGATGTTCGGGAAACCCGGAATAGAGGAGCGCAAGTGGCTCATATGGAACGGGGCGATCTTCAGGAGGCAGGATGAAGGTCTTCTTCGTTGCGATAGGGGGTAAACCCTGGTGGACGAGGCAGCATGTGGATGCTATGAGGGCCGTGGGATGGAAGCCTTACCTTTTCCTCGGGCCTCCGGAAAGGTTCCTACCCGAGGCTAAAAACTTCAATCCAGACCTCCTCTTCTACTTCAAGCATCCCCAGATAGTTCCCGAATGGATAGAGGAGCTTAAGGCCGAGACGGGCTGCAGGTTTGTTCAATTCAACGGGGACCAGCGCTACTACTTCATAAAGGAGATATGGAACAACAGGAACCTTCTGGATATGGTCCTTATAAACAATTCCGCCGAGCAGGAGTGGTACGAGGCAAACGGCTTTGCCCGCTGTCGTGAGTGGCACATAGGAGTTGATCCGAGGATTCACAGGTCCTACGATGTGGAGGAGGAGTTCGACGTCGCCTTCGGGGGAAACAATTACAGCGAGTTCCCTCTTACCGAGGAAAGACGAAGGCTTGTATACGCTTTCGACAATCACTTCAAGTTGCTCACCATCGGCAACTGGGAAACAAAACACAACCTCCCTTGGATTTCCGACGAAAGCCTCTATTGCCAGACTTTAAGTAGAGCTAAAATCACTCTCGGAATCAACAGCTTCGATGTTCCGAACTACTACAACAGAAGGCTCTGGCTCTGTCTTGCCATAGGAAAGCTTCACCTTACGAGGTATATCCCCAACATGGAGAGGGACTTCGAGAACCACAGGCACCTTGTGTGGTTCTTCTCGGTCGAGGAGGCCCTTGAGCTTGCGAGGTATTACCTCGAACATGACAAAGAGAGGGAGCGTATAGCTAAAGAAGGACAGAAGCTTGTATTTGAAAGGCACACGTGGAGGCACAGGTACGAGGAGCTGGACGGGATGCTCGAAAGGGAGGGTTTGAAGAAAAGAAAGGAGGCTTCCTGATGCTGGGAAGGTCGAAAAGAAAGCTTGAGACGGCCCTCGGCTGCTTGGCGCTGGCCGAGCGAAGAGGGCTTCCTGGTGTGGAAAGGCTGATCGAGGAAAAAGGGCTGGAGAGGAGCTATTTCGTTGATGCGGTCTGGAGACACGTGGAGAGGAAAATAGGGCTTTCCGGGGAAACGCTCGATGGGCTGATCGAGAAGATGGGGCTGTCGTGGGAGAAAGAGAGATAACGGAAGGGGGAAGCTTCTATGTCAGGGGATGAGTACATAGTCAAAGGGTGGGAATGCCTTGAGTGTAAGCATCTTGTTGATTGGGACGAGAACTACGACGGGGATGCGTGGTTCACCTGCGCACTTCAGACCGAGTATCCAGAGGAGTGTGATGGTGAGTGTCCGATGTACGAGGAAAAGGAAAAAATGATCCTTCCGTTTCCGGGCGGAGCTAAGGACCTCTACGAGGGAGAAATCAAGGATGTATTGAGAATAGGACCTGTGGATGCTACGGGAACTTTCGGGAGGATAGTGTACGTGCGTGATATAAGAAAAGAGAAGGTCCCCGTGACCATGACGTGTAGCCTTCACATGGCTGCCCATCCTGATCTGGTATGGGAGGAGGTTCTCGAATTCTCGCTTCCTCTGGACGACCTTATCTCGTTCCATGTTCCAGAGGACCTTGATTACTTTGTGGTGGAGCTTAAACCCGACAGACCCACAAGAGTTCAGGTTAGATGGAGCTGGTGGGCATTTCCAACAGGAGGGAAAGATGGGAAAGACGCTTCCCGATGCTCTGGAGAAGATAAAGAGGACGGCTGAGGAGTACCTCGAAAGCACTAACAACGAGTGCAAGTGTCCGTTCTGTGAGGCAGCGAGGAAGATCGTGTCCATGCTCGACGAGCTTCCCGATCTGGGGGAGTGGTGGTTGGAGTGCGGACATAAGCCAGAGGTTGCTATGCCCATCTCTGCTTTGATTAAAACTTTGACCTCCGTCCTTGCTTCTAAGGGAGACCTTCCCGTCTATGGAGCAGGGCATCCGGGGGAGAAAGGGTCGGAGCTAACTCCGGAGGATATATCTGTTGAAGATGATAGACTGGTGTTCGTCTGGTAAAGGAGGTGAGGAATGTTGAAGGCCCATCCCTTAGGAGTGTGCATCGAGGGTAGGGAGCCCATGTTGGTTTTCGAGGTCGAAGAGGGCTTACAGTTTCCCATACATCATGTTATCATCATTCCTTGGCGTGCTTTGGGAGCGGCTGTGAGACATGCTTTGGGGGAAATCTCCATTCAACCTGAAGAGGAAAGGGGAGAGTGGGTTCCCAAGCTTAGGTTCAATGTGTGTAACACGGCTGTTGAGATGGAGTTGAAAAAAATTATAGACCTCCTGTTAAAAGGCCCCGTTGTGGAGCTTGCCGATGTGTTCGAGCATGACCACGATGCGGTGTTCATGGGAACGTTCACACTACCAACGAGGATAGGCTGGGATGGGAATAGGAGAAAAGACGACCCTTAGAAAGGAACTGAATAAGCTTGGTTTCGATTGGAAGAGCGGAAGGATACTTGTACAGGAAGTGTTTGAGAATATGTGGAATGCATGGAGCGAGCCTATAGGGGCCAGGTGGGTGGATTTCGACGATCCCATACTGGACTTGGAGTTTGGCGGAGGGTGGCGTGATGAGGTACAATGTCCAAGGTTTATAGCGGAGGACAAGGAGGCTATATATTTTCCGGCCCAATATGACGGTAATACGTGGGTTGAGAAGGTGTACAAGGATATAAGTAAGTACCTCGACTGGAGGAACTACGAGTCCCCATATCCCGGAGCATAACAAGGAGGAAGCCATGAGGAAGCTACTGGCGATCCTAATGGCGGCGGTAGTAAGCCTCGGCATGATTAAGGCCCATGTCTCCTGGAACCCGAATACGGAACCAGACATGGCCTACTACCGCCTGCAGCGTGCGGTGGGTGATACGAGCGAGTGGGTGGAGTTCAAGATAGTCCATCCGGAGACCACCTATGTAGATACCCTTCTTCCCGAATGGGGAGGGAAGAGGGTGTTTTACCGGCTTGCGGCGGTGGATACTGCCGGGAATAGCTCGGCTTTCTGTGACCCCGTAAGCATAGTGGTTCCGGATGTGATTGCCCCTGAAGTTCCGGCTGGTATAAGGGTGAAGGTGATAGTTGAGATAGAAACCTTGCCTTGAAGGAAACAGAAAGGCTGTGGGAGCTTGTAAAGGACGGAGTTTTTCAGGACTTCCTGAGGCGTACAGAGTGTGGTGGGGAAAAGGTTGTGGTGGATGGAAAGGGGAAGCTTGGAATTTACATCATCCCTTCGGTGGAGGGCCTTCTTGAGGTCCTCGACCGATGGGCTAACTGCTTCTACAGGATACATAAGGTGGGACCTGGGATGTTTTCGGTGGGGGTGTGGCTTATGGCAGGAGAGAAGACGAAGTTCTACCACGGGGAAGGGAAGACCCTGAGGGAGGCCCTCATCAGGGTCGTAAAGGCGATGGCGGGAGGCGATGCACCGCCTGAAGGGGAGGTGATACGCCATGTTCCGAATCGTTAGGAGGCTGGTGGGTCGTCTGGCATTCCCCGCTGGTTATTGCAGGAAAGTGGGCGAGATTACGATTTCCGAGCCAATCTCCGTCGAGGGTGGAACCGTCCTCGACGGAAGGGGCCTGGTGGTGAAAGTGCCGGGAGATGTCGGTGGGCTGGTGTGTTCCGGCAGGGATGTCACGATCCGCAACCTTGTCTTCGAGGTGGAGGGAAACCCTGTAAGACATATTCTGTTTTTCAAGGATGCTGAGAGGGTTACCTTGGAGAACGTTCGTGTGAGAGGAAAGGTCTGGAACGAGACTGCGGGGATCTGCTTCTTAAGGGGACTGGATTTCAGGGTGAGAAATTGTTTTGTGGAGGGGATGAGGTACGGCTTCATCTTTTCCACCGGGGTAAGGACGGTGGAGATGAGAGGCTGTACAGCCTTAGGATGCAAGACCGGAACCTACGTCATGGGGCAGGACGCCGAGTGTGAGGATGTCTTGATCCAGGACTGTTGCTTCATAGGCCCCGGAGGAGGAAGCGGAGAAAACGGCCACGATGGAATCCTTCTGGAGAGGACCCGCTTTGCCTTCCTCAAGAACAATCGGTGTTACAACAACGAGGAGCATGGAATTTACCTTTCCGGGTCCTATGAGGTCCAGGTTCAGGGAAACTCCTGCCTCTGGAACGGATGGAACGGAATACAGGGAGTGCTCACCAAGGACAACCTTATATTCGGAAACTTCGCCTGTTTCAACGGGGACAACGGAATTTATCTTGACAGGGACAGTGGGTCCGTCTGCATCAGGAACAGATGCCTGAGGAATGGAAGGTGGGGAATCCTCAGGGTAAGCAGCGACGATACGGTTCTGGCCAGAAATCTGGTCCACGGGAACAAAGCAGGCTCGTACGGCCAGATGTAACTTCCGAGGGGGCTAAAATGCAAGCTTTTCTGTCGGGGGTGGAGGTCAGGTTCTACGCAGGGAAAAGGAAGGTCGAAAGGTTCCTTGCCAGAGGACCCACGTTCGAGCTTATAGCAGGGAAGAGCAGGAAGGTAGGCAAGCTTTCGGATCTTCCCCTGTCCTACAGGGGGCTTTTCGGATGGAAGAGTTTGGGGAGGGTGGAAAGCAGATACCTGTATTCCGTGGCGGACACCTTCGTCCTCAGGATAAACCCTCCCCCGAAGGTGAAGGTCAGAGTGAAGTGGAGGCTTCAGCTCGTCCACATAGGTGGGACTTCCCAGATGGAGTGCGAGACCGGGCTTGGGGAGCTATTGCACGTGTAGTTACTCCGAGGTGGCAGACAGTATCAAAGCTGCTATGCCAGCTATCAGAACCCAGGGAATTCCCCCTTCCTCAGCGCCAGGCCCTCCTTCAGGCTCTCCAGGGATTCCAGGTCCTCCGGGAAGCCTTACAGGGTAAAATCCGCACTCCCTCCCAAGTAGCCCAGGTGCGGAGCTTTTCATGTATTCTATGAACTCGTCCGTCGACATGGGCTTTGCCAGTGCGGTGTTTATTATTTCCGCCCCCTGTGCCCCTACCTGAGCCTTTAGCGAGGTCAGGAGCGATTTTTCCGTAATCTTCAGTACCTCCCCATCTGGAGTTATCCCGACCGGGATGGAAACCTTAAGCGGTTTGAAGTGTTTCACCACGGTCGTCCCATTTTCTTTTACAGGTAACGCTCCCTCCACAAGCCCCGACATTATTTTGTACAAGAGCAATTTAGTAAGCAAAGAAAAGCCTACTTCTATTATGGCGTTCCTCTTCCACGCCTTTATTACCTGTTTGATCCTGAACCTGAACCCACCTTTTGCTGCCATGGTGAAGGCATATATGTCCTTATATCCAAAAAGCTTCCTCGGGTCCCATACCGGCGGGATGGGCTGTATCCTTGGGTTTAGGACGAAGATTCTCACTATAGCAAGGTGTAGGGCTTTCCTTATATCGTCTTCTTTGTACTGGTCCTTATACAGCCCCACCAAAGCATCTTCATGTGACTGCACAAGCGCCTTCACCACTTCGTATCCTTCGGTGCTCCCGTAGTCTATCGAGCCGTCTATGTAGTAGATGGATTCCGCCATCTGCATGACATCCGTCGAATTTGAAAGCCTTATAGCATCGTTCGAGAAGCCGAACGCAAATTCCTCAAAAAGCCTACACTCGGAGAACGTAGGTAGAAGTTCCCTCAGGACAGCGTGGCTCCTCCAACCTGGGCGTTCACAGAGCACCCAGTAGTTCCTGTACGATTCCCACAGCAGAGGGGATACACATATGCCCTTGGGTTTCCCCTTCCAGAGGAACCTGTAGATTTCCAGGGCTATATCCTTTATAGCTTCCCAGAGGCTCGGATTCTTGTAAAAGGACACGAACATGTCCCTTAGGTGCTTGGGTAGGACAAAAGCTTCTGGGTGGGGATATGCGACGGTCTTTACGTCGAAGCCCTCTGGTAGTATCCTCCTTCTGAAAAGCTCCGTGAGTATTCCATACAGCTCATACCTCTCGGTGTAGGAATGTTTCCTAGGGTGTAGGATGGAGAAGAACTCACGGGGGTTGAAGGAGGAGAGAGCTTCCTCGAAAATGGGGTCAAAGTTCTTCTCTTTGTCGGGGACACGGTACTCGTTTATCAGGTCCTCGACGGTCCTTCCCCTGGTGGTATCCCAGGCGTAACCCCAAGGTGGAATTTCTCTCCACTCTAGCCTATGGCTGGTGCATATTCCCAAGATTTTCGCCTTACATACCTTGACATGTGCGATTGCATTTGTGGCATACGCCCACCTTGCCCCAGCAAGCGCTCTGTATACTATCCTGTTGAATTTACTCTTGTCCAGCGTCGCCGGGGAGTAAGGTGAGGAAAAAAGACGGCCTTGATTGAGCTTTTCAAGGCCGTAGTCCACCCCCCATCTTATGGCTTGCCAAGGTCCCATTACTCCCTCCTCGCAAGGAGGAGAGCCCCGACCGCAAGGGCTATCAGGGGAAGCATACTTGGTCTGGTCTCCTTTTTCTCCTCTTCTTCCTTCTCTTCCTCGGATCTGTATATTCCTATCGAGTTCAGAAACCTCTCTATGTCGCCTGTAGTTATCTCAGTCATTACAGCTCCGGATATGGTGCCCACGGGGTTCTCAAAGCATCCACCTTTACGGACACAGGAAAACCACGTCTGTCGTGTGTTACGGTAGAGAACCTCCACCAGTCCGAGCCATGTATAGATCTCTTGTCTACGACCAGGTTGGCAAGCTTAGTTGCGTACTCTACGAGCTGGTTCCACAGCTCGGATGACAGCTCTACCCTTCTACCTATGTTTCCTGTGGTTTCCGCCCTCCATAGGTCGTTTCTTGTTATGCTGGTTATCAGACCCCAGCTTGTAAGCATCCACAAGGAATAAAGCACGGCTCCAGATATGGCAGCGTCTCTGGTTATTACTCTGCCAACAGGAGCGGCCGCCTGCTCAAATATACCCATGCTGTTCAGGTAACTGGCAACTTCTTCCCTGGTTATAGCATCAGTGGCACCTACATCCACAGTGCCGTCTCCAGCAAAGTGCCTTGCTGGGAGGTTTATGCTTTGTACAGCCTCCTTCACCTCCTGAAGCCAGCTAAGCTTCATAATCACCCCTCCTTCCTTCCGAACACGTACGGGACAAGCGCAAGGGCGATAAGCCACGGCCTTTGTAAGATCGCAGCAAGGCCAAGAAGTATTATCGTGGTCTGTATGCCCTTTGGAAGCTTGCCCGTCGCCTCAAGTATCGTACTTTTCACCTCTTCTACAGCAGAGGTGAGGGCATCTATCCTCTCCTGTAGCTCCTGAATTTGCTCCTCTGTTACCGGCATGGCTATCTCGCCTTTATCATAAAGAACAGGACGATGGCCGCTATTATGAGGAGTATCGGGGAGATCACGGATTTCTTCTCATCGGAAGGTAGAAAGATCCTCTCGGGAAGGGGAGCCTTCTCCTCCCCTGTCGGTCGTCCGTTTCCAAGAAAAAGCGTCGTATCCATCGGCCTTACCTGGGAAAACGTTATCGGTCTCATGGTCACCCCCTTGAAGCAAGAGCCGCTATCCCTATCACGAGCAATAAGGGTAAAGCACTGACCTTCGGAGGAGGCTTAGGAGGTTTTTCCTCCGGTGGAGCTTCGTACACATTGTTCGCCGTGAGGATGGCCTTTGCCTCTATCCTCACAAATGGCTTTTCTACACCAAGCTTCTTGAGGAGCGGGTATCTGTCAGGGAACTCGGTGTAGCACGCTATTATAGCATCCACCAGCTTGTTGTAGTCCTCGGTTGGTATGTACACAGGCTCAGTAAGGGGAATCGGCCTTTTTATCGCCACGCCGGACCTCGCCAAAGCGCATATGAGTATGTCCGTATACTGTTGCCTTAAGGAAGGAGCGGCCGGAGGAACCTCCTCGCTCGGTCTGTACCCACGCCTTCTAAGCTCCCTTTCTATAGCATCCCGTGTTATAGAAGGCGTCGTTGGCGGAGGTGGCGTGGGCGTCCTGGACGGTAGAGGCGGCGTAGGCGCCCTAGGCGGCAGAGAGATCGGTTCTATTGGCATATGACCTCCTTCATAGTAAAGGACCGCCTCTGCTGTATCCACAGCGTCTGTTTGCCCTGTCCGTTGCAAACGAAACGAGGCTTCCCCACACCGACCGTTCTACGACCTTGCCGTGGACGTAGCTTGAGTATACCGACAGTGCGTCCCTTATCCCGGCGTCTATGCACGAGTTTATGTCGACTGCGCCGATGCTTCCTATGTAGGGGAGAAAACTAACCCTGCGCATCAGTCGCATCTCCACTCATGCACCGTGTAGGTCTCGGTCTTCATCTGTCGGGAACAGCTACGAGCCCCTTCCAGTGCGGCGTCTATGACCCTGTTCCAGTAGTCACGCTCTATTACGTGGTCATGTATGTGACCTTCGTACTGGGCCAGGGCATCCCTTATGCCGATGTCTATACACTGGTCGTCCGAGTACATCCTCACCTGCCTGGTCCTGGTCACAGGCTTCAGGCTTCCAGGACAGTACCCTTGGGCTCTGAGCCTCTCCTCCACCCTGCTGATGTCTATCACGCCGAGTTCCCCAAGGGCGGGTGCGGAGACGGTTCCATTGGTCGGGACTCCCCGCATCTCTACCTCGGCTCTGGGGCCTACCGCTTGCCTGAACGTAAGTACACGCATATCGCACCTCCTTTACGATGGCAGAGGGACCTTTATACCCTGCTCGTTGTATATCCTTATCCCTCTCTCGGTTCTCTCTATCCTGGTCTTGTAAAGCCCTGAGGTTATGACGAGCTTTATGGCCTTCGCTATCTTGGAGAGCTTTTCCTTGCTCGGCTTCCCGGTTATCTTGAACGAGTATATCTCGAACCCATACAGCTTGACCACCACCCTGGGGGGAGGCCCTATCTCGGGGGAGAACTCAAGCTGGCTTACTATGCTCTTGAATACCTTCGAGATCTCCCCTTCGCCTCCTGTGTAGGGTATGGTGAAGTCGAACGGTGGGATCTGCACGTAGTTTTCGTACTCCCACCTCAAAAGCCTCTGTTGCAAGAGGCGGAAAATGATGATGAAGATTGCGATGTATATCAGTATGTTCATGCATTCTTAGAGGCTACGGTAAGGCGTGGAAGCCTAAAAGTGCTTGTTATATACTCAGAAGATCCGATGATAGCTCTAGACAACGGTGTTCCGTCTACGTATATGGTCCTGTCCACACGACATACCCTATGTCCACCCTTCTTTACGAAGCCAATGGCGTTGAATACTATGTCGGAATCTATCTGCATGTTTATCCAGTACGACGCAAGCCTATTAGCATCCTCGCCAGCTATCTTCTTCCCCTCGCATGCTTCCCTCTCAAGCTCCTCCTCGCTCTTTTCTCCGAAGACAAGCTCCCAAAGCTTCTTGCCGACGGACTCAAGGGCTCTCCAAATCTGACCAGCTATCCTAGCCGCCCTTTCAGCTTGCCTCTTCGTCACTCTTCTGGTCTTCCACCTTCCAGTTTTTCTATCGTAGTACTGAATTATGTACACGTTATGCTCGTAGTCCCACTTACACCGCCAGTACTTCTTCCCCATCTTCATCGCCAGCCCAAGCTCGTTTATCTCCTCCTCGGAAATCGGTGGGGATTCCTCATACGACGGAGGCGTCGGCCTCCTCTTGCTGAGGAAGTACACTGTCGCCAGAAGCCCACCCAGTGCTAACATAAGTAGTCCACGGTCTTTCATCTCTATTCCCCCCTTGCTGTCCTGGTGACTACGGCCATTAGGACTATTAACAGTATCGCTATAAGCGGAAATCCTATCGCAACCTTACCTATGTCCTTAGGCTCTACCTTTATGGCAACTATAAGTAGACCAGCAGAAAACAAGACGGCAGCTATACCGAATATAATCGGCACTATAGGGACACCAAACCCGGACACCGAGCTTGTGGGAACCAGTAGTATGTCGACCTTGTAGAGGTAGTCATCAAACCATCCTTTCCTTCTTTTGTACGGTTCCGTCGATTTATAGACCGAAAAGCTGTACCACTTATACCCCTTCAGCCCTGCTACCGCCTTTACTACATACTCGCCTATCTTCACCAATATCTTATCCAGGGACGTAAACTCGCCAAAAAGGGTGCTCAGCTTGAAGTAATATGTTATGGAAACCGCCTTTCCTCTGTACCCTTCAAGCTCGCTGTTGAAGTCGTGGACTAACTTCTCGAACGTGAACTTCGACAGGTCTACTTCCGGCTCGTTCTTGTTCACATAGTATCCATCCTTCTCTATAAACTCCTCAGCTAGCTCTTCGGGAGAAAGGCGGAGATACCTCCTGAAGCCAGAAAGACGTACTTGGCCCGGGCTTGCGATGGTCCTGTACATGGTGACATTAGCGTGTTAGTAAGGAGGGGGGCTTAAGCCCCCCTCCTGCTGTGGTGAAGCTACCTGACCTCCCTCATGTACCCGATGTGCAGGAAGTGGACCTTTCCGCCTGTGGTCCCGTTGGAGATGCCTATCTGCACGTCACCAACGGCCCTGTCGGAAAGGTCGAACCCTGCCTCGTCCCCGCTTATAAGCGGCCATTCGAGCAGGTACACTCCTGCAACATCGGAGGGAACTTCCGTCCTCTTCCTGTTGGCTATCCTGGCGTCGTACCAGTGCTCGTCGTAGTCGAGGGTGGTCTCCCTCTCAGGGACGAGGATCACGCCGAACCCGGTGACGTCGGTGTCCGTCCTGTCCCCGCTGGAGTTCTCGACCATCATGAGGCTGTTGTGGAGGACGAGCTTGACTGGTACATCGTGCCTGAGGCCGAGGTTGGTGTGCGTGGCCGTGAGGCTCACCGTGGAGCTTTCGACCCTGGGCACGAGGAGCCCGTCGGGCCATATCATCTCCTCGGTCTCGTTGCCCTCAAGCACCAGCTCGTGCACCTTCACGTACATCTTGGTGCTGCTGGCATCTATCGTGTAGCCGGTGCCGAGGCTGGAGTTGCTTCCCCACTTGATCTCAAGCTGCGGGTTGGAGAGCCTCACGGTGGGGATGACGACCGTGGGATCGAAGGGGACCGAAGGATAGTACCCGAGGTGTATCTCGAAGACCGTCCTTACAGTTGCGGTGCTCCCGGCGGAAGGAAGGCTGTCCAGGGTTATCGCTCCCCTGTGGC
>Ga0209410_1000025_pt1 | contig 59814 bp, 76 predicted proteins | sample Mar14436cmmetaG_FD_184135 | JGI IMG/M metagenome (GOLD analysis project Ga0209410, IMG submission 184135) | Marine hydrothermal vent microbial communities from Guaymas Basin, Gulf of California to study Microbial Dark Matter (Phase II) - Marker... ... | reverse complement strand
GTTTTCTACCTTCTTCTCTCGCTTTATTACACTCCCACAACAACCTGTTATACAGCCACCTGCACAACTCAAGTTGTTCGTTCAACTTTTCTTGAACCGTTTTTGATGGGTATATGCGGAATTTGTATGAGAGCATCATGTTATTTATATACTTAGAATTCTAAGTATATAAAAGAATTATGTAGCCAATTCATCTCCCACCATCCAGAGATTGGAAGGGGACTTCTTGGCTATGAAAGTTAAATTTGGATACGATTGCAACGATAAAGCCAGAGATTTCTGTAAGGAAGTTCACAAATTAGGGTATGAATGTAAGGTTTGTTGGGGTTGGTATGATAACATACCACACGCATGGAGTATCATCAGGGTAAATGATTCATGGATTCTTATTGAAACAACTGGTGGATGGGAAATTCCCGAAAAAGTTTTAGATGAAAGATATAGAATTCACCACTGTACTTGAAAGGGGGTGATGAAGGATGATTGAAAAACCGCTAGATTTGTCGGATTTGGAAGATTTTGAGAAACTTGATAGTGATTTTCAAAAGGAGATAGAGGAAATCAAATGCCGCATCAAATCTGCCGTCCAGGGGTTGGTTGCGGATGTCGAGAATACAAAATTTGCCACATCGAAGCACCTACAAGATGAGACTCGTAAGGAAGTCAAAAAGTTAATCAAGAGATGGTTTCCAGGTATGGTTGAAAGAAGAGAGAGAGGGAAACCTATATAGAGAATTTTGCTCGGAAAATGGAGAGAAAAATGAAAATAGCGGAAATCGATCTAAGAAAGTTTATGGATGGGCAGGCGATAGTTATAGAACTGGATGGCAAGAAGTATTGTATTTGTAGAGAAAATAATAAATTGAAATTTTTTATGGTGGAGGGGAAATGAAAGCAAAATCGGAAAAATTTTGGATGGAAATGAGAAGGAAGGGGATAAAAGTGAAAAAGAGCGAATTCTACGAACTGATGTTCGATTTCCTGAAAAAACAGGGAGAGTTGGAAAGGTTTGTGAACTACGCAAAGATAAAATACTTAGAGAAGAGAAAGAGGATAGATGTTAATAATATTGTAGATACAATATTGGGGGGTGATATAGATGAAAATTAAGGAAATTGAATATTCTGAATTGAGGACATCGAATTACAACAACTATCGGGTTGGGATGAGAGTAGAACTTGAGGATGGCGAGGATGAAAGAACCGTTATGGAGAGCCTAAAAGAAAAAGTGCGAGCGGAACTTGCAAGAGCGATGGCGGAGGGGAGTCCTATCGGACAATACTACGACAGAGAAATTGAGAGGCTACGAAACCAAAAGGAGATATTAGAAAAAGAAAAGAAGGTTTTGATTGGGGAGATTATAGCAAGGATAAGGCAAAGATTCAACGAGATATGGAGGTGATAGAGATGGATGGAAAAATCATAGCTATTGGGGTTTTTGCTGTCTGTTTTCTGATTTTTCTGGTGATGGGGGCAGTATTCTTAGTGATTGGAAGTTATATCGACAGAGAAACAACCACTACAACATGGCAGATGGTTCCAGTTTCAACAATTCCCGAAACTGAACCTGAACCAGATACATCGGTTGGTAGTAAGGAGATCCAAACAACGACCACATCAACCACGACACCAACAACAATGTCAACAGTAGATGCAAATATATGCAGCAATAAACTGAACGGATGGTATTGCAATGGTTATTTGCTTGTGAGATGTGAAAACGGAGTGGTTGTTAAGAGTAAAGATTGCAGACAAATTAGGAGCATAAGATGGTTTGTTGATGAGAAAGGGAAGATGAGTAATGAGCATGTGGTGTATGAGGGAACATGTCATAGTTACATAGAAGGTCAGGCAGATTGCTACGCTTTAGACATTATCTAATTCCAATTTTTCTAATTTTTAAATTTTAAAATTTTAATATATAATATGGAAAAAATTGAAATCGACCCAGGATTTATAAAGAAGATTAATGGGGTAGATATCCAGTATTTTATTGATTTGGAGATGATAAAAAAGGAGGTGTTAGGGTGAAATTCTGGATAAGAAAGGCTATTCTTGTACTTGGTCTGGCGATTTTGACCTATATTTCTGTTGGACTTACGATTGGTTTGTCTGTTGCCTATCTTGGTCATAAGCTAGATTTATTGAGGTCACAAAACAGGCTCGATAAAGACAGATTTAAATCTATGCCGTATTAAATACATTCCAACAATTCCGCCAACGATAAACAAGAGAGATATTGAAATCATCAATCCAGGATCTATAAACAATCCCTGAGTAACCAAAAAGTCCCAAGTCGTGTGAGATGTGATCGCCCCGACAATAATAACACCTCTCCACTCAACGGGCTTCTCTGGTGTCAGAATTCCTATTATATCAGGGATGAAATAAGGCAACCAGAAAATAATTCCATAAACAATTATCGCAATTAATCCAGAAATTTCTAAACCACCCCACGAGAAGAAGTGGTAAGTCCACCAAAGCAGGAGACTCCCGAAGAATCCGAGAGTCATTGCAAACTCCTCCCTTAAATTCTTCATAACTAACCAGTTCGATATGTTTTTGAAAACGACAATCTTATATAACTCTTCAAACAACCCGACCTGAAGATAAAATAACAACACGCCGAGAGACGGCAGAGTTATGAACAGATACGGCTCTATTGACAGGGGGAGGTAAAGGGGTTTTATAATCTGCATCGCAGCAGAATTCCCTGAATAAACTATGGAGAATGGTCTTGTCACGGATGTGTAGAGAATTGATGCTATTCCTATACCGATAATAGCCGATAACCATCCGAATCCTGGATAGGGTGTCGAGAATCCGAAAGCCTTTTTCAAATCTTCAAATTTTATTGTCTGTAATGCCAGGATTACCAATAAAATCCATGATATCAAGAACATCCAATAAGGGTCTACTGGTTGTTGCCCTCCCTGGGATAAATAGTATAGACTAAGCAAAAGACTCAAGGAGAACAGTATGCTCGACCATATACTCTTGCTTATCTCAGGAAATGGAACTTCCTCTTGCATTTTCAAGGTATTCAAAAATTATATATAGAGAGGAAATTACAAAAATTGCAAAACAGATTCTCGTTATCCACACAACAATAATCTCGAAAATTCTTGATATTTCTGGGGGGATGTAATCGTATTTCCTGTAAATTACTACGATGTCTCTTTTCTCATTAACGTCTAATGTTCCGACATTTACAATTGTTGAACCGCACTCCCAGTCAAATTTATGTGTTATGTCTTGTTTTAAATGAATATCCACAATTTCCACACAATCTATGTCTGGAATTTCAAACTTTACGGGGTTTAGTGGTCTGTCTGATCTTGATATTACTTCATAAAGCCTCACCATGTTTTTTTCATAGTTTTCTTTCTCCATTACGAAATTTACCTCTGCTGTCGGAATTTTATATTGTAAGGTACATTTTACCTCTGAATTCGCCGAGATGTTATCTAAATTTATTGTGAAGTGGTCTTCTATCGTGTCGCTTTCGTTGATTAATTCTCCGTTGCATGTTGCGTTGAAATCTTCGCCGTATAGAATTGGAACATCCTTTTCTATGTCCTCTACCATGTTCGGGATATTATTGATGATCGTTACATTTTTCGTTACTATCGTGTCGTGCTCCGTGACATTTTCCCCGACCGCCCAGTAAGTCTCTGGTAAAATTGTATCTATGAATGTTATTATTGGTGGTGTTTTAAATGTTACATATGCGGTTATATTGCTCATGGGTGGTACGTATTTTTCAATTAGAATATATGCTCCATGAGTATCAAAACTCAATTCTGTAAATGATCCATCAATGTAAATTTCCTTAGATTCTATCGGCATTGATTGTCTATAGGTATAGGAAACTCCAAAATCATTTAGGTTTTCAAATTTATAGCCGTATCTCCATTCTATATCTTTATCTTCCTGGACTGGTTTGTTCGTTATGACTTTTTCCATAGTTACTCCGATAGTGTATCCCAAATCTGTGACTATTCTGTAAGTGTTTTGCGATGTAACCTCTGGTGCTTTGAATTCCACATAATCGTAATTTCCATCGCCATCCAAATCCTTCTTTAAAACATCATAATCTGGGTCATTAGTTATCTCTGTCGAATTTTCGTATATTTTTATTGCGATTGCTTGAGATTGGTTGGGAATTGTTGAATAGATTTTTATGTTTTCTACTGTTAGATTTCCAGAAAAAGAGGAGATGTTTATTTCCTTTTTCCAGTAGAGTTTTCCGCCACTTGTCTCCGTCCAGTTTGCCCGTGAGACATTGAGTTGGGTTTTATAATTCAGATACCAGTTTTGGGTTTCTAATGCATCCAGTTTTGATATGTTGAATTCAATTATTCCTTTAGTTACATTCTCGTAATGGTTTACAAGCAATCCATCTGGATCGTATAGGTCGGTTGTATCTGGCACGGTATCAATTGGTATTGATACATTTACCGTTATGTTATAGATTGTTGTGTTTGCGTTGTTGGTTATTGAGATGTCCTTCCTCCATCTCACATATTCATCAAATGCTGCATCGTAAGGAGAAGGAAAATAATTATAGTAGTCTTGGACTGGATCTGACTCAAGAACAGTTATTGCTGAATCGTTTACTGAAAATTCTGGGTCTAATGTTTCTCCCGAAGAAATTGTATAGTTCCATCTTACTTTAATGTAGTCCTCAGTTAAGTCCACACTAACTAAATCGGTTCCGTAGTAGTCTGTTCCATTTATTTTTACATAGTTTATTGCCGATACCGTTGAAGAAATGTTAAAGGTTTGTGTGATATTTACCAGACCTATAGAAGATAAAAGATTTGTCCATGTTATGTTGGTATAGAATGTTATAGGTATTCCTTCGATTGCTCTGCCCATCTGTTTATAATTTGATATGTAGGTTTCATTTATACAATCTCCCGTGTCGTAAAATTCAGATGAATTTGTATAATTGGAATTTGCATTTATGTTGAGTGTATGGCTACAATCATCGCATGAACCGAGACATGATGAACCCTCAGATGAAGTGGAGACTGAGACCGATGTGAAATTGAAATCGGCGAGATTCGATACATTTAATGCTCTTATTATCTTTATTTTATCTACTGTATTGTTATAAGAGGTGTCTTGTTTCCATGAACCAAATGACTCACTTAAACAATCGCCAGATGCTGTTGCCTGTATTGTCTTTGTTGTTGTTAGTGTGTAAGTTCCAGATGTTGTTTGAGATGTGAAGCATGACTCACTTCTTCCAGTAGTTGACCATGCCACATTGGTCCATGTGTAGTCAGTATCGAGATTCGTTACCGTTCTATTCTTTGCCAATTCTTGGGTTGAGAGATCCGCCGATACTTGACCCCATGATGTCCAAGCCCCCTCATCAATACAGTCTCCAGTCTGATTAGCCCACAAATTAATAGTGGAGTATGCAGATATATCAAAAGTTCCACTTGTTTGAAAAGTAGACCAACATGAGGATGTGTCCTGAGAGACTGACCAGGAGACTGAAGTGAATGAAACCCCTAATGTTTCTGTTACATTTAGTGATTTGTTAATTTTTGTCTGGGATTCTGTCGCAGATTCTTCATTCCATTCCCCTTCAGTCTCTGAAAGCCAATCTCCAACATAATGGATATAAGAACAATTTGTTGTGAGGTTGTGCGTTCCTACACTGACCGATACCGATACAGTATTCTCACATAATGAGGAAATATCCACACTTGAAAAGGCATAACTACTATATGCCTGTAGATATGTCTGGTTTATTACTCCCTGTTGAGTTAATGTATGTGAGTATGAGGAATTCTCAAATCTCGTATAGAAATCTTCTGTCTCAGAGGTTATCCAATCGCCAGACCACTTGCTTAGTAAATTTGCAGAGTTCCCAGATGATAAACTATTGTAGAAATTACCACCACTAACTAAAGTGCCACCAGATGGAGTGGTGTGAGTTACATTATAATAAAATTCGTTATTGCCAGTATTTGTTAGTGTGTCGTTCTTTTGGATTTGTTGGGTGGATAAAGTATGCGAATATGAGGTATCTTCACTATATGAGTTGTTCGTTAGGGAGAAGTTGATTGTCAAGTTTTGGGTATTTCCAACAGAATCGTTAACTTGGATTAGTAAGTCCTGAGTCAATAGGTCTGAGATGTCTATTTGATTTGGATTTTCTGTTGTGTTTATTTTTAGAGTGTATGAACCGACCTTTAGAGTATCTCTGTTCGTTAAACCTAAATTGTCAGTTGAGTTTACAATTAGTGAGATATTAGTTGTTCCGCCCAGATTATCAATTTTAATTAATATTTTATTGATTTGTGGTGGAATTGAATCTATCTTTATTGTTCGGTTCTTTATTATTTCATCATTCCCCACAGTATCATTCGCCTTGTATCTTATGTAGGATACTCCTTGAGTAGTAATCTGTAAAGTCGTGGTATAGACATTACTTGGCGTGCAGGTATTGGTTGCATCGGTGCAGTAGAGGATCGTGTCGCAACCCGCTCCAGAGTCGGAACATGATAGGGTTACATTGATGTAAGAGGAGGAGGTCCAAGTTCCGAAGGTGTATGAGGTCCCCGAACTGTCTACTGCCGAGGATGTTGTGGTTGGGGGTGTTGTGTCCAATGCAGCATAGGTGGTTTTTGTTGACTCTGCATTACCGACCGCATCTGTGGAGTTATACTCTATGGTATGGTTTCCATCTGTTGTTATTTCAATAACAGTTCCCGTCTGCCATGCTCCGCCATCTATCCTATAGGAAGTGACCGAACAACCCGAGCCCGAATCCGAGCAGGTAAGGGTTATGTTGAATGGTGTGCTCTGCCAACCCTCTGGAGCATCGTCTGTTGTGGTCGGTGGTGTTGTGTCTATCTTTATTATTTCGCTCTTTATAGACTCTAAATTCCCCGCAGTATCATTTGCTCTGAAACGGATGTAGCTTGTCCCTTCGGTAGTTATCTGAACTGGTGTGGAATATATGGAGTTTGGCGTGCAGGTATTGGTTGCATCAGTGCAGTAGAGGATCGTGTCGCAACCCGCTCCAGAGTCGGAACATGATAGGGTTACATTGATGTAAGAGGAGGAGGTCCAAGTTCCGAAGGTGTATGAGGTCCCCGAACTGTCTACTGCCGAGGATGTTGTGGTTGGGGGTGTTGTGTCCAATGCAGCATAGGTGGTTTTTGTTGACTCTGCATTACCGACCGCATCTGTGGAGTTATACTCTATGGTATGGTTTCCATCTGTTGTTATTTCAATAACAGTTCCCGTCTGCCATGCTCCGCCATCTATCCTATAGGAAGTGACCGAACAACCCGAGCCCGAATCCGAGCAGGTAAGGGTTATGTTGAATGGTGTGCTCTGCCAACCCTCTGGAGCATCGTCTGTTGTGGTCGGTGGTGTTGTGTCTATTGTTATTGTTCTTTTTTCAGATTGGTTTGTGGCTCCTCGTGCACTACAGTTTATATACCAGTTGTAAGTTCCATCTGAGATGGTAGATGGAGTTATTGTCGTTAGTGTGTTATTTAAAGTTGATGAATTGATCCCATGGACTGTGTTATTAAGGTAGAGAGTGCAGTTATAAGTAGATTCGGTTCCAGTAACTGTAAAGTTGAAGTCTGGTGTTGTGTCGGTGGTTACTGTATTGTTAGGGGGAGAGCTTAAAACAACAGAGATTTTAAGCGGTCTTGTTAGAGGTAAATAATCAACATTGTTTGTTTCAAGAGTATATGGATCATCACAAAAACCATCTAAATCTGAATCTGCACATGTATCAGAATATCCGTTCCCTGTAGAGTTTGTCCAATAATTTCCCCCAATTTCATTAAAATAATTTGAATAGATGATTCTAATTCCAGTTTGACGGGTAGTATTCCAATAATTTGAATAGATTGTTCCACTAAAATAAGTGTTATTAGTGTTGTTAAATAAATTATTGTAAATGCGATTCGATGAGGATGAATAAAGATACACGCCATAAGAATTATTATTGATTATTGAATTTTTTATTGTATTTGAATTTGCATTATTGTATAGTAGAAAACCTTTACCATTAGACGAAGAATTTATATTATCGAATATATTATTATTGGTTGCTCCTAAATAGATACCATTGGTATTAGAACTAAAACTTGAATTAGAGACATTATTATAACCGCCATAACCGATAAATAATCCAGCAAATTCGTCAATTACGGTGATATCTGTTAAAGAGTTATAACTTGAATTATATAAATATATGCCATAGGATGTTCCTCCTTGAATGTTTATATTTGAAAAATAGCTGTTATTTAACTTTGTTGCTCTAATTGCACTATCTATAACATTAATTGTTAAATTTACAAAATTTGTTTTATTTGCATTCTCTATTTCTATACCCGCCGACCCCCAATCTGTCAAGTTACAGTTTTTGATTGTAATATTATTTAATGTCGCTGAAGAATTGTATATATAGATACCGTTTACTCTGATAGCACCTGTATCGGCATCTATCAGATGTTTTTGGCAATCTAATATAACATCACTCACTGATATGTTTATACAAGAACTCTGTGTCGTATTAATTATATCGTTCTCGAGAAAGTATTTTCCTGGGGAGGTTATGTCGGTGCAACCCGTGATAGGATAACCCCCAACAAACGCATTCATAATAACACTACTATTGTAGGTTGAAGAATTGAAGAAGAAAGTCCTGATTGATGTCCATGAACTAAAACTCTCAACCTTAAATTTTAATTTATGACCCTTCTCAACAAACAAATTTAAGTCTGGAGTTGAATTTGAAATTCTTAATTGTGGTGAGCCCTCCAAAGGTAAATCCGTAACCTCCGTTTGGTTAATGTATGTTTCATTCCCAAAGCTATCAATTTCATATATATGTACTGAAAAAGTTTGCCCTGTTGAATTCCACCAACTATAAACCGAAAGGTTATATATAAATGTATCCTCAGTAAAAACTGGTGTTACCCAACTCCCGTGCACAAGAGCCCCAATCCCCTCTTTAGTTATACTCTCCGTCCCTCCCGTAGGGTAATCAGTAGATAGATTCAAATCTCCAGACATGTTATAGAAGTAGTATGTTAAAGTTGTGCCTGAAGATATAGTTGATAATAGAACCAACGCCCCGAAAATTATAATTATCTGTTTATTCATCTTTAAACTCGCCACAACCTCTGCCGAGATGATACCAAATCGTGTACGGCTTTGATGGTCTTATTGGTTTTCCACAATCCCTGCAAATTGGGATATCTGGCAATTCCTGACCAAAAAACTTCAATATTTTTTCAATCATTTTTTTGAGATTATAATTTTTCCGTGAAGGATACCATAAATAATTGTGAGTATAGGAATAAATGCCAAAAATAATAAAAAGATATTCCCAGAATTTAAAATTTCGTTTAAAGAATTTACTAAATCGTGTAAGGATAGTGCCTTCTGGATAATTTCTGGGTAGAATATTATCTCGACAAGCAATATAAATCCCGAGCCAACAACTGTGTGAAGTGCATATTTCTTGATCATGAGCACCACCCCTATTCAACCTCGAACAATCCCAAGATTCTTTCTCTCTCCGACAACACAAAAATTAACAGGCATATCACGAACAATGCGATGAACATATAGGGTAGCCACGCAGATATAATTGGGAGACCCTCGATTTGCTTCCTCTCGCATTCGTCTTCCCATCTCCACTCACCCCTGCAACATAATAGAGTTCCGTTGGTTGTTTCGTAGGTGTCGCCCCATCTGTCCTTCGAGCACTCCAAACCGAGATACGGTCTGACTAACTTAACTGGTGCTGGTGTTGTATAGCCCCCAACTCTTACATTCCACTTGGAAAATTCTGGAATTATCACCCTGAAGTAATCCACCCTTCCATCGTTGTCTTTATCCATTGAGCATCCGCAGAATCTATAGGAGATGCCTTGCTTTGATATGTTATGGCAGTAGAGGCTTGGAGTTGTTGAGTTGCAATCTGAGGATTTTATCGTTATGTTTGGTTCTGTCAGGTTTACCCATGCCGTGTCGTTGAAAATTCTTATGAAGTCGCCCCAGTTTATCAATGAATCGTTGATCGAGATGTTTGCCGAGATGTTTATTAGTTCCACATCTGTGAGATTTCTGTAATAGTATTCCCACCAGTATTCTGTTCTCTCTCCTATGACCACATCCTCTATATCCTGATAGAATTTGTCTTCGATGGCATCTCCGTAATGATACCATTCTCTCTCGTTGTAGTAGGTATCTGTGAAGGATACTGTGTGGTTTGAACAGTAAGTGCAGTTCTCTGTATAACCTCTCGGTAGAGTTGCGTTTCCTACCGACACATTCCAAGTTATTCCAGAGATGTTTGAGGTTATGTTTAGCGGTCGTTCTAATGATTGATTATAAACCCATGATGTTTCATTCAGGAATTGCTGCCATGCATAAGTGTAATTTGTTAGGAAATCCCCCTGCAATTTTGTGTATAAAGAGACATTTGATGAGGCACTCAGGGTTCCGTAGAAGTTGCCACCCGTTAGTGTAGTGCCTAACTGGTAGTGAGTTATGTTGTATTTCAACGGCAGTGTCGAGTGTAAGTTCCTCAGAGTATCGTTCACTTCTATAACCTGCTGGTCTAAATCTTCTATCGGATAAATCTGTTGATAACCGTTGTCGGTTAGTGAGAAATTAATTTCATAGAAATCTGAATAGCCCGCCTGATCATAGACATACACATCCCCTGCCTGGGATAATTCGTCTGAGATATTTAAACTGACCAAACCACCCGCTGGTGGCGAAAATACCTCATAATCGCCGAATTTTACATAGTCCAAATTATCATCTGGGTCCGTAACGTTAATTCTCAGAATCAGATCCCTTGAATTTCCCAAATTTAATACCTGTAGTTCAACGGAATGGATTACTGGTAGGGATTGTTTTTCTGCCGATATGTATAGGAAAATCTGCTGAGACGCCGTTCTTATTCCTGAAAAAATTCTCTTTATTTGAATGTCTAATGATATTGTCTCTTGAATTTGAATTGCTTTTTTTGTGAGTAGTGTTTCGATAATATCGCTTATTGTGATTTGCTGTTCTGGTTTTCTTATTCCTGAAAAGATTCTTGACACTAAGTCTTGTAGTTGTGCTTGCTCTTGTGTTACTCTTCCGTACGCTGCTACCTTCGTTAGTGAATCGTAGATGTTGAGAATCTCTTGGAATGTTCGCTCTGAGGATAAGATTCTTGTTGTGAAATCTTGTAGTTGGAGTTGTTGTTCTGGTGTTCTTATTCCTGAAAAGATTCTTGATACTAAATCCTGTAGCTGGAGTTGCTCTTGTGTTGTTCTTTCATATGTTAGTATCTTCGTTAGTGAATCGTAGATGTTGAGAATCTCTTGGAATGTTCGCTCTGAGGATAAGATTCTTGTTGTGAAATCTTGTAGTTGAAGTTGTTGTTGAATTGAAATCGTTCCGCTGAAGAATAATGTAAAGGTATCTTGTAGCTGGAGTTGTTGCTCTGGTTTTCTTACTCCTGAAAATATTCTTGATGCTAAGTCTTGTAGTTGTGCTTGCTCTTGTGTTGTTCTTTCATATGTTAGTATCTTCGTTAGTGAATCGTAGATGTTGAGAATCTCTTGGAATGTTCGCTCTGAGGATAAGATTCTTGTTGTGAAATCTTGTAGTTGAAGTTGTTGTTGAATTGAAATCGTTCCGCTGAAGAATAATGTAAAGGTATCTTGTAGCTGGAGTTGTTGCTCTGGTTTTCTTACTCCTGAAAATATTCTTGATGCTAAGTCTTGTAGTTGTGCTTGCTCTTGTGTTGTTCTTTCATATGTTAGTATCTTCGTTAGTGAATCGTAGATGTTGAGAATCTCTTGGAATGTTCGCTCTGAGGATAAGATTCTTGTTGTGAAATCTTGTAGTTGAAGTTGTTGTTCTGGTTTTCTAAACGTTAAAAAGATTCTCTGGACTACGTCACTAAGTTGAAGTTGTTGAGTAACCTCCACTAAAGCAGATTTGAATTTTTCAATCATATCAACAATTTGAATTGACTGATATACCTCAAACACGTAACTTGCCATTGCTCTCGCAATATCATTTAACTGGAGAACTTCATAATTCATTCGTATAGCTGATAAAAACGTTTTTAGATAATCTTGGGTCAGAATTGACTGATAAATTTCTACTAATGTCGCTATAGGTCCCTTCGTTACAGGATCCACTGGTAGAATCATCTTTATCTCATTTGATGTTCCATATGCTCCGCCAGACAGAGTTGCTGGTGTAAAATTAAATGATGCATCGCTTGATGGAGGTCTTGTGTAATATTTAGTCTCAGTATGTAAGTATTCGCTCCCTGATGATAAGCCAGAAATTGTGAAATCCGTAAAGTTTTCATCAACATCAACAAGAATATCTGAAACCACATCAACACCTCGATTATTGAATATCCAGACATTGAGAGTCATATTTAAATTTGTGTTATTTGACCATGGGATTTCCACCCATTGTTTAATTGTTAATACTGGTATTAGGACAGAATCAATTACATCGTCTATTGAAATTGGTTGAGTTAATATTCTATTAGCAGATAACTCTCTTTCAATGGATGCATAAACTTGAACTGTTTGCTCTATGTTTGAAGTGTATTTTCTTCTAACAAATAAGTATCTTGTCTCTGTTTGATTTGTATTCCCTGCTGTGTCGTTTGCCCATGCGTAGTACGTATAGTCCCCCTTTGTTAGATTTGTTTTATTTATCAATAGCCAATAGTTGGGAGCGGAACCGTTTAGTTGTGATGTGGTGTATGTTGTGTTTGTTCCATTCCAATTAAAAATGACCACATCTAAATTTTCATCTATTATGCTGATATTAATTTCAACATAGTCTTCATAAATTGTTGTTCCGTTTGCTGGAGTCGGAGAGACGAATTGGATCGAAGGAGGAATTGCTAGCGTTATTTCTCGTGTCGCTGTCTTGTTTAGGTTTCCTGCTGTGTCGTTTGCCGTTGCATTTAGATAGTAAGTTCCGTCTGCCAAATTTGTAAAGTTTACAAAGAACGGCGATGTGCTTGATACATTACTCTGAACCAAACCTGTTGAGTTGTATAGGTAGATTACAATCTTGTCGAGATTTGAGTCTGTGGCAGAAACATTTGCCTCAATATAGTTCTGAGAGTAGGTTCCTGCTGCGGTTGTTGGATGGACGAATTGGATTGAAGGAGGGGTTGTGTCTATTGTGATGGTTCTAGTCTCGGATTGGATAGTTGTACTGGTAGTAGAACAGTTTATATACCAGTTGTAGGTTCCGTCTGAAAGGGAAGTGTTGGCAGTTATGACAGTTGGTGTGTTGTTTAGAGTTGTTCCAATCCATGTAACTTTTCCTTCGTAGTAATAGGAATAATCTGTTGTATTTCCAGTTGTTAGTTCTACTTTTAATCTCAAAACGTTTTGCAAACAATCTGAAGGAATTGTCTTAGTTAAAGTTGCAGGGCTCGTATCTGAGACCGTTCCTGTCTCTAAATATATTTCATTCCATACACTCCCAGTATAATTCCAGCAATAAAATCCAGTCGTTGTAGTGCCTGCTTTCGGAGCATTTGCATATTTGAAAGTCCAATTTACAGAATTAAATGTATCTGGAATTGTATAATTCTCATATACAATTGCATCATTACCATCCAATGCCCCTGCCTTTGTTGCCCAATCCTCATCTACTGCATTAGAGCAAGGATAACTTGCATCAAAACTTCCTTCACAACCATAGGCATCTTCAGTATCATCCTCTGTATTCGCAACTCCGTATCCTGTGTCGTTGATGAAGAGTTCACAAGAATAACTAGTCTCATTTCCAGTAACTGTAAAGTTGAAGTCTGGAGTATTATCGTTTGTAATTGCGTTGTCTTGTGGTGAATTTAAAGTTATAGCTGGATATGTTACTTGTTGTTCCTCAGCAAGTATGTTTCCAAATCCTAACGTTCCTATCATGTTTTGATAGGTCTGATTGATGTAAGATGCAGAGAGGTAACTCTCAATAATTCGTGTCTCATCAACATCTCCAACAAGAAAGTTAGAATTTGTTGTAGATTTGTAGAAAAGGCTCATATCGGCTGAGTTTGAGCCATCGATATTGTCATTGTCTTCTTGAACTCCTATAGAGGCAAGACTTCCGTCAATGTAAATCTTGGTATTAGAACAGTCACTTATGTCATACGTTACTGTTATAAAATGCCAATTTCCATCTGCCCATGTATCATCAGTATATACCACACATGCTGTTCCAGATGGATTCTTTATTAACCATCTAAAAGGCTTATCTGCAAGACCGCAATAACTTTCAAAACTAACATATTCCGTGTCAGCTTGTTTATTTAGCCATATCGTGCAGTCCCCACTGCCTATGCTTGTTTTCGTCCAGAACATTATGCTCAAATCAGAATCTCCAATATCAATGCTTGGAGAATGAGCAACATCAAAAGCATCATCCCCGTCTAAAGAATAGCCACCATCTATCTTTGTCTCATTCTGGGCAGGGTCTCCAACTGTCGTAGCATTATTGCCGTTTGCACTTTCCAACAGGTTTGCAAAATGCCATACTCCAGCATAATCACTCCATACCTGACTCGGAAGATATGATGTCCCATTTCCCTGCTCAACTTCCATCGGCAATTGGGTAGTATCGTTTGCGACAACATAGTCAGAGCAGTTATTGTAGTAGAGGGCAGTCCCTGTCCCTGAGCAGTATGCCCAGACAATTTGCTTACCACAACCCAAGTCAAATCCATCAGAGCCGTTAATCACAATAGGAATTCCATCATCTATGTTGGAGCAGTTAATTTGTCTTCTGTATTGATATGAGGAATTCCACCATGTCGCTGATACATTTATAGACAGAAATAAGAAAACTATTAGAATTAAGGCAACTTTACCTATATAGGCTATCCTAAATGAATTATTTTCACCAATTCCTAGCATTTTTTCTTCAGAACCTGTAGTGCCTAACTTACACTATCGCTATGGTATAATTTATTTTCAGAGAATCACCACTTACTAAATTCACTGAAGTGAATGAATTCTCTGCAACTAATGTCGCTGCACCAGATGTCGCATTCCAGTTCAGACCAGTTCCATTCACGCCTGTGAATGATGCTGTCGCATTGAATGTCACTACACAACTGTAATTTCCAACACCATTCCTGCTACAAATACCCTCTGCTCTCGCTAATCCACCAGTCGTTATCTCTTGGTTCAAGACGGTGTCTGCTGAGTTCAAGGTTGCGTTATCTGTCAAAGATATATACTTTGCAAAATCTGTCCCTGGCACAGCACCAGTTTGATCAATTCCTGACATCAACTCTAGAAAATAATCCTTTCCCTGATCAACAACTAAATTATCACTACATTCCCACTTTATAAAGTCTGACATGCCCGCTCTCTTAATATATACACAAGTATGTCCGTGTATATTATCAATCTCTTTTACACTTAGACCACCACTCGCATAACTGATTTGTGGTACCATATAACCACATATCCCTCCAATTAAGATGCATACCATCGCAAAAATTATCAATTTCGTATCCATGTTATATATTTTATATTCAATCCTTTAAATATTGATAGAATTCAAAACATATTGCAACAACAAAAAGATAGATTAGATTGAAAAACATATCATGAATCAATCTTACATCAACAATTTTTTCATTAATCATAACATAAATCGGGAGGGAATATCCAAAGTAATTATGGGTCACGTCGACACTAACATAATTTGATGCTCCTGTAAAATCAACGATACCATTATGACTTGAATTTCTATTCAAATTAATAATCTCTCCAGAAATGAATATAACCTTGTGCGAATTCCAGAAATCTACATATAGGGGAATTGAATACAAATATATCCCGAGGAGAATTAAAATAACGCCACATCTAAACATTTTCTTGAGATTGCATCTATTGAGAATTCTTTTTTAAATAATTTGTAACCATTGTCTGCTATCTTATCTGCCAACTTTTTATTGTCTCTCAACTCTAAAATTGAATCTGCTAACGCTTCGGGATTTGCTACCTCGCACAACATGCAATTTTCTCTATCCCTGAAATATCTTCTTATGGCTGGGGTATCCCCAGTGATTAATGGCTTTTTCATTGCTATTGCCTCATATACTTTGTTTGGAATAACTCTCAAAGCCTTTTCAGTATCCCCAAAAATTCCGAGACATATGTCTGATGAGGAAATAATCTCAGGGAGTTTATCAATTTTGACCCAATCTATAAAATTAACATTTTTCAACCCCAATTTTTTATGCAATTTTATAATTTCGGGATAGGTTTGCCCATTACCTATTAGATGGAAAACTATGTCTTCTTTTTCCAAAATTTTTGCGGCATGTAGAATATGTTCTATTCCTTGGAGGGGGATGTAACTGCCCCAGAAGGTTATTGTTGTAGTGCCTAACTCTGTAGTGCCTAACTCTCTTGGGTAGAAAATCTCATCATCCGCACCAATTGGGATGACGACAATTTTTTCTCTATCAATTCCAAATTCATTAGAAAAATAATCTCTATGCTCCTCAGTATCGACAATTACCAAATCTGCAAGTTCACACGCAACCTTATCCTCATACCATAAAAACTTTGCTTTAGGTGAATTCTTCGGTACTAATTTTCTATCATTGACCATCGTATCGTAATTGGATATAAAGGAATCAAGTATTAGGTATTTTCTTGAGATAATTGATGAGAGAATTGATAACAATTTTCCAGTGCATAAAATTTTATTATAATCCTTTGTTAATTCATGAAATAATTTTAAAATGTCGCCCTTTTTCTTAAGTAAAAAGAGATCCACTCTGGCTATCTTCCCCAGTGCTTTATATAGGATTCTGCCTCTTGAATAGGTTTCCATGTCATGATGACCTACCATCAATATTTTAGACATTCTCATCTAATTCTCAAATCTTTCCCAGACAATAGAAGTTTATTTTTGTCTTTCATTATTTTGAATAGTTCATAATCGATTCCATTATCTCTCATGACTTCTAACAGAGTGTCAAGGTCCTTCGGGAGACACTTACCACTAAACCCCCGATATCCATCATGCCACACATCAAAATGAGAGGAGGCAAGTCTTTTATCGCAATAGAAAGATCTACGCACATCATCATAGTTTGCACCAATCGCCCTCGCAAGTTCATAAATGTAATTTGAGAATATTACCTTTAATGCATAAAAATTGTTGTGTGCTAACTTTATTAATTCTGCTGTTGTATAATCTGTAACAATTAGCGGGCATGTAAAATCTTTTTTAAAGAAATTCATTACTTTAATCAACGTGTCATAATCTTTATATCCGATTACAATTCTATCGGGATTTTCAAAATCCTGCACAGCACTCCTCTCCGTTAAAAATTCTGGCGAAAAGACAATTTTTAAATTTTTAAATTTTTTCGATAATTTAGATGTTGTTCCAGGCGGGACTGTGCTTTTTAAGATTACAATACCCTTTGACCCGCTTTCCGATAATTTAGAAAAAACATCCAATACACTATCCACCTTTCCTTGTGGCGTCCACACACAAACAAATATAAAGTCGCATTTTGCTACATCATCAAAAACATCATAATTTTTTTGGATATCATATCTATACGTATCGTACTTATTTTTATAGAATTGATATACTGCATTTCCAACAACACCAACACCAATTATGCCGATATTTATAGCCATCGTTAATCACCTCCAGTAAAAGACAAATATATTTCTATTAAATTTTCTGCAATTTTATCCTTGTTATATCTTTCAAGTGCTGTTTTTCTTGCATTTTTGCCCAGCCTCTCTCTCAATTTATCATCTTCTATCAGTTTGGTTAATGCTTTTGCTAATTCTTGTTTATTTGGCTCGATTAAAATTCCATTTATGCCGTTATCAATTATATCAGGAACCCCGCCAACATTTGTCGCAATGACAGCTTTTCCAGATGCCATCGCCTCAATAATAACCCTCCCGAATGCCTCGCCAATGAGGGAGGGGAAGACAACAATGTCACTATTTTGGTAGACTTGGGGGGTATTATCATAAGGTATCTCATCATAAATCTTTATACGATTGTCTGTCCTTCTAATTAAATAATCTCTAAGCGATCCCGAACCATAGAAATTTGCCTCAAATTCCTTATTAAGGTCCAATAACGCAGAGAGTAAAATATCGACGCCTTTAAATTTCTCGTATGAGCCGATATAGAGAATTTTTACACGACCTCCTTTGGATTTTTTACATGAGAATTTCTCCATATCAACAGGGTTAGGCACTACAGAGATGCTCTCATCTGGAATTCCTTCCTGCAAAAGAAGTTTCTTCATGTAAGAACTTATTGCGATAAAATGATCAATTTCCCCCAATTTCTTTTTTCTTGAATTAAATCTATGATAAACAAATATCGGGAAGAGAGGATTGAATCTTAATATAAAATTTTGCTTTACCTTAGAAATTTTACCGATTCTACAGTAACACCGCATAAATTTAAAGAAATTACATTTAACATTACACAACCTATCGACAAATTTTGTCCCAACTGGACAGAATAGCATAGGTGCATTGATGTGAGCAATAACAGGCTTTTCAATTTTTGATACCCCCATCATAGAATTTATATTTAGGCAATGAATAATATCGAAATCCTCTTTCTTATCGAGTTTTACTATCTCTTCCCTACATGACCTTGGGAAAATGAATGACCGCTTTAAATTACTTTTAAATGAATATGGGTTTTCACCAGTTTTAAATTTACGGTGAATTTTTACATTATTCTTAATTTCTAAAGACCTTGACGGGAAACACGAAGTTAAAACTTGGACGTCTATCTTCTTTGCCAGTGCCTCTGCAATTTGCCATGCCGAAATCTCCCCACCACCAAATATTTTTGGTGGAAAATACTCTGAAACTAAAAGAACCTTCACTTTTTCTCCTCCAATAATTTTTCAATCTTATCCAATTTTCTATTCATCTCTTGTATAATCGGGTTTTTCTCAAAAGTATATTCCAATTCTTCGGGAAAAATTATCTTAACATCTATATAAGTTATTACTGGAAGTAAAATTATGGCAATTATAACAAGAATTGGATCAATATGTGTTGTTGCAATGAAAATTCCGATTACCATTAAAAACTGAATTATCCCAATATACCATCTTAATCTATTAATTATTATTTTGCTCTTTCCCAAATTTAGTTTTTTTCCGAAAATGATGATGTAATTTCTATCAAATTTTAATGAAATCGGCATTTTTCACTTAAATACTTAGAATTCTAAGTATATAAATATGGTCTCAGTATCTGTAGTAATCCTAAACTGGAATGAAAGCGATTGGACAATTAAGTGCATTGAAAATTTATTAAACTCGACCTTCCAGGATTTTGAAATTGTTTTGGTTGATAATGGTTCGGATGAAGAGGATATTCAAAAAATTGAAGAAAAATTTGGAAAAAAAGATAGGATAAAGATAATCAAAAATGACAAAAATTATGGCTTCGCCGAAGGGAACAACATCGGTGTTAGGAATTCCTCTGGCAGATATGTTGTTTTATTGAACAATGATGTCGAAATAAGTAAAGATTGGCTAAAGTCTCTGGTTTCTGTTTTTAAAAGTGATCGCAAAATTGCAGGGGCAACCTGTAATTATATGGACAGAAGTAACTATTCTGGAACTATGTCGTTGTGCGGTTTCTATACGAGATATTACGATGATTCATTATGCGGTCAAGGAGTAATCCCAAAATTGTATGTCTCTGGAGCCTGGTTCGCCTTTGATAAGACCATTATAAAGGAACCTTTTGATCCCGACTATTTCATTTATTGTGAGGATACATACCTCGGATGGTTAATCTGGCTAAAGGGATATAAAGTTGTTCAGTTCAGGTCTAAAAATCCAAACGCTAAAGCAATACATCACTCAAAACACACGCTACAAAAAAGAAAGAAGGGTTTTTCTGTATTTTTGGGAACAAGAAACAGAATTCTCAACTTATTATTATTCTATGAGATCAAAACACTTATAAAGATTTTACCCATGATTGTCATATCTCAGATGTTATACCTTCTCTATGAACCAGGACACATACATAACAAATTAAAAGCATACCTCTGGATAATGCTAAATTTTAAGAGAGTTTTGGAAAAAAGAAAAAGGATACAAAAACAAAGAAAAATTTCAGATAAAGAGATTATGAAGATGATGAGCTGCAAATTTAGGAATTCTTTCGATGTCGGGAACAAAATATTCAGAAATTTAATCGAAATTGTGAATAGAATTTTTTGTATATATTGTTCTATTATCAGATTACGGACAGTAGAGACCTCCCATCGCAATCTTTAGGGATTCCCATGTCGAAAATGTCAAGTATTGTTGGAGTAATGTCGTAGATCGATGCATTTATTCTTTTATTACTTTTTATATTATCCCCAGAGATTATCACCACACCGTTAAACCTATGCGTGCCTCTCTTATTACCTTTGCCAAACAAACTGCCATCTGATGAAAAGTTACTCTCAAGATATCCTGCCTCTTCTGAGTTTACTATTAAATCTGGTCCTTCTGAAGCGTGTTTTCCACTATAGATGTCACTATTTTTATATGTACGGAAGTTTTTATTTATTGAGACGATTTCATCAGAGATGTAATCAATGATGCAACCGTAATCTCTTTCATCTACGGTGCCGTATCTTTCTCTACCTTTTAAATTTATGTAAACTTCGCCACAGGCACAGGAATACGCCTGTGTATTGAACCAATCAATATCCTTAAAATTTATATCCTTAGAAGGAATTTTGTCCTTAAGAGGTCTTGGCATATTCAAAGCAGTTCTCTGTAATATACTGGATCTTGATATAATTTTACGCACGGTGTCTTTAGTTAATCCAATTTTACGGAATATGTTGAACTTTTCCTTTTTTAATTTTAATAAACCTTTCCTGATTAGGAAATTGCCAATATAAAATTCGCCAATCTGCTTTCCAAAACCGTGATCTGAAACGATTACAAAGGTTGCATCATCAAATTTTTCTTTCAATACGCCAATATATTTATCTATTTCCATGTAAAATTCCTCAACACATGAGTCTCCCCAGAAAAAGTGTTGTATCTGGTCTAAACCCTGAAAAACATACATAAAGAAATCTAAGTTATACCTAATCAATGCATGTGTGATGAATCTAAAATGATTGTGAGTAACATCATGTAAATTTTTCACGAATGCATCTTTTTTATAGAATGTGTTCACATCTGTGTTTATTTTATAATCGAATTTTTTTAGAGTATGTTTTAATTGTTCTGGATAGGTAAAATCCGACCACTCTCCAGGTGCGGGCAGACCACTAACAAGAAAACCATTCACTTTTTGTGGGGGATAAGTAAAGGGAACATTGACTATTCCAACTCTTTTATCGTTTTCACTTAATAGTTGCCATAAAACCTTACTATCAATGTCTTTTGATGTTTTCAAAAATCTTTGATATGTCTTTGGGTCACGTGCAACAAAATGGAATATCCCATGCTTTCCTGGATTTTTTCCAGTCATCATGGAAACCCATGCAGGTCCTGTGATGGGCGGTATGGTGCTTCTTAACTTGCCATATGCACCATTATCCACTAACTCTGCAATAACGGGCAATTTGCCCTCTTCAACCATTCTAAATATCAATGATGGCTCGCCCCCGTCCAAACCGATAACAAATACTCTGTCCATCAGACAACCTCCACGAGCCTTTTTATTCCCCTTTTAACTGTTTCTACTAAACCATACCTCCTTATTTTCTTTGTTATATACTGTATGTCAAATTTTTTTCTTAAGTTCATCTGCTTTATTTTTTTGTGATAATAATGTAAAGCATCATAGTACTCCTCCCTATTCTCAAAATCCGTATCTATCATGCCAGACAACTCAATACATTCTTTGAAGCTTCCATCACTAATCAATCCTCTTTTGACTGCTAACTCATACAACCTGGTCTGTGGGTAAACTCTTGTTATTAAGGGTAAACCGACTGGTATATCCAATTTTTTAATTATTTCTAAATTTTTATTAATCGTTTCCCATGAATCGCCAGGCAATCCAAACTGTAACGCCACAGTAACATAAATTCCTTTACTCTGTGCGTATTCCACTAAATCTTTTACTTTATTAATATCTACAATCTTACAAATATTTCTTTGAATCCTTGGTATGAAAGTTTCAACGCCAAACAATATTTCTGTGCAACCTGCCTTAGCCATAGAATTTATCAATGATTTTGAAATTGTATCTACTCTTGTCTCACAATCCCAAGATACTGGATATTTCCATTTTTTACACAGAAGTTCTACTCTTTTCTTATCAAGTGTAAAAATATCATCAATGAAAGAAACGTGCTCAACACCATGCTCCTCATACAAAATTTTAATTTCTTTCATAACATTGTTGACACTTCTTGCCCTAAATGAATTGCCATATATTGACTTAAAACAATATATACATTGGAATGGACAACCTCTGCTACTTAACACTATCATCTTCCTTACCTTATCTTTCTTTTCGTGATACTTCAAATATTTTTCCATCTCAAGATATTCAAATGCTGGATGGGATAACCAATCAAGATCATTTATATAATCTGCTGGTTTGTTGTGTTTTATTCTGCCATTTTCTCTGTAAGAAATCCCACCTATTTGTCTAAAATCTAGACCCTCGACTAAACATTTTAATAATTTATAGCATGTTAATTCTGGTTCGCCCCTAACAATAAAATCCAATCCAGGATTTTCCATAAAAATATAATCAGGTAAAGCAGTGCCATGAGGACCAATCAAAATACATATGTTGTTTTTATCTATAGATTTAATTAATTTGATATACTCCTTATGCACATTTACATATTTATCCCCGAGATTCATGCATCTATAACCTTCATAAGGGTCTGAAGTTAATACGAAAATATCCCCACTCAACTTCTTATATAGGTCTTTCTTGGTATATCTATTTGCATTTGCATCAATTATTCTAAAGTGTATGTTGTCTTCCTTTAATAATTTTGCAATCCAACCCATATCTAAAGGAGGGTACATCCTATTACTGCCACCCGCAACAACCCATTTATCCTTCCCCAATGGGAATTTAGGATAGATCAGTGTTATGTCCATTTTTCATAATTCCTGATGATTTGTTTACCAATTTTTTCTGGTGAAAACTCTCTCTCAATTTTTTTAATATTGTATCTTCTAATCTTATTAATTTGACTTTCTGATAAACTAAAAATCTTATCTATTGCTTCGATTAATTCTTCTGTAGTATTCTCCCTCAATAATATTCCATTCTTTCCATCATCTACAATCTCTGAATTGCCACCAACATCACTAGCAATACATGGAATTCCATAACTACACGCCTCGAGAAGCATTCTCGATAATGGCTCATACCAAGTGCAGGGTAAGACGACCAAATCAGCAATGGAATAATATTCATGCATTTTAGAATGACGGATAAAACCCACAATTTTTACTTTATCGTGCAATTTATTTTTATCAATTAATTCATTTAGATATTTTTTATATTTTATGTCACTACCTCTGCCCAATATCAATAATACTGCATCATCAATGCAGTTCATAGCATCTACAATTTTATGAATTCCTTTTTCATATGCAATTCTGCCAGCATACAATATGACTCTTTTATCACCTATATTAAGCCTACTTTTTAAATTTGTATCCACAATTTTATGAGGGACTATAGGATTGTGTATTACATCAATTACAGATTTGTCAAATCCTTCAGAGATTAGTAACTTTTTGATTGCTCTGGAAACGGCAAATAATTTATCAACCCTTCTCATGAAAAATTTTAATTCCCTCTCATTAAATGACCAATACAACTTCTTAATAATTCCGCTACGCTCAGAACGCAGTAACGGACTGTTGATCGTTGCAAATTTTGGTAATCTTTCAAGAGAATTATAAAAGATGGAATCTACATTCAGAAAATGGAGGACATCTGGTTCTAATGCATTTATTACTTTCCTTAAATAATACCACATTTGTAGATACATCAACTCTAAATTCAACAAATGAGATAATATCGGTTTATCTGAAGATTTTAGTGAAAACCTTATGACATGGATGTGGTTGCTATCTATCTCTTCTCTGTATCCAACCATATACAACTTATCTGAAAAGGTACACACATGTACATCACATCCTTGGTCCTTTACAGCCTTTGCTATGTGGTATGCTGAAATTTCCCCACCACCGATAATATCAGGATAAAATCTTCTTGTTACGAATAATACTCTCACTTTGCCACCTCATCTATTGCTTTCTTAATCCCCCTAATAAATTTATCCTCAGAAAATTTCTTTGCCCTTTCTTCACATGCTTTTCTCATCTTCTTGGCTCTCTCAGGGGTTAGCCATTCTACTGCTTTTATTATATTTTCAACTGTTGGCTCAATTAATAGACCTGTTTTTTTATGGATTATGGTCTCTTTAACTCCCCCATCATTCGCACCAATGCACGGTTTTCCAGATGACATTGACTCTATAGGGATCAATCCAAAATCCTCATCATAAGGAATGTATATTGTTGCGAGGCAATTTCCATACAACTCAGCCTGTTTCTCATCTGAAACCCTGCCGAGGACTTTAATGTTATCAAAGCCTGAGGACATCCTCTTAATTTTTTCATATTCAATACCGTCTCCAGAAATTACCAATTTTCTTGATTTCATTCTCTGAAAAGCCCTAACGGTTAGGTGGATCCTCCTCAGTGGTTCAAGTCTTGTCGCTGATAAATAAAAATCTCCAAACTTTTTAAACCTGAATTTCTTTATATCGACTGGTGGATAAACAACTTCCGACTCTAAATTATAGAATTTTTTAATTCTATTTTGAACATTTATTGAATTAGCCAGTATCTTATCAATGTGCAGAACATTTTTCTTGTCTATATATCGATATAAAAAGCATGGAAATCTGAATAATTGTCTCTTCATAAAACTTCTTTTTTGAAGTTCAATTCCATACAAATCATATAGCCACCTTGTCGGTGAATTACAATACCATATATTCGGGTGATGATTTTTTGCAATATGTAAACTTGCCCCGCCAAACATGATATATACATCATAACCGTTGAGTTTTAAATTACTGAATTTTCGCCGTAGATATAATTGGTTTAATCCGTGTTGTAGTCTCCCATCTCTAAATGAAATTATATTATACTCCTCAAGTTCAGGGAATGTTGTTTTTCTGTTATAGATTCCAGCGTATACATCCATATCAAAGTATTTCCCCAAGGCTACAATCTCTCTTTCAACACCGCCAAGATTTTCTATGTAATCAATAAAGAGGGCAATTCTATCCATTCTACAATGCAATCCGCAATATTTCACCAACCCTATGTAGCAAAGTGTGTTCTTTGATAACTCTATCGTATCCTTGTTTTATAATTCTATATCTCTCCCCCCCATTATCTAAATAATATTCAATTAATTCAACTAAATCATCTACAGAATCGTAACATACTATCTCCTTACCTATATGAAATAAATTTCTAATTTCAGAGATATTATCGCAAATTTGAAAACTCCTCGTGCAAGGAATTTCAAATGTTCTAAGGTTAACTCCCCTAAAGGAATGATGAGCATGGATATTCAAATTTATTTTACTTAAATTTAACTGCACACACATATTGCGACCGAGATATAATCTACGGTCAACATATTGCTTATTTTTCCAGCCAAATCCGCTAACCCTTAGGTTATATATTTTTGAGAGATAGTCAAAAATTTCTTCCCTATTTTTCTCATACGAACCTATAAAAGAGATATCATATTCGTATTTTCTATGCTCAAGGGGTATGACCTCCCTATGTATTTCTGGGCAAGCCGCACAAGGTAAATAATATGAATTCGGGTTGATTTCCCTTAATTTACTAAGATAATATGGGTCAAAAACAAAGAAATAATCATATTCATCAATATTCCCAATCCTATTAAATTCATCTATCTCCCCAAACGGATCATCTAATGTCCAATTCACTGTTATTATTCCTTCTTTAGATATCTCTCTTATAAACCCATCGTGCAATGACTCTCCCTTATTCACTAATAAAATATCTGGTCCGAATTTAGATATCTCCCGTTTAAGATATTTATGTAAAATCAAATTTGTTGTATATGTCTTGTGAAATTTAAACTTCCTGTAACTAATTAATTTTGCCTCGATACCCAATTTTTCAAATGAAATCTTCAATTGATTTCCAAAACCCCAATATTGATCATTTCCAGCAAGAATTAAAACTCTCATTTTAATAGAGACTTCCCATCGCAATCTTTAGGGATTTCCATGTCGAAAATGTCAAGTATTGTTGGAGTAATGTCGTAGATCGATGCACTGACCTCTAATTTATCAAAATCTGGACCTGTGGCAATTACAAACCCTTCCATTGTATGTTCTGCCCTGTCAATTTTATCAAAAATTCTGCCATCGTAATTGTATTTCGATGTTGGTAATTTACTATCCATGAAAAAGATCACATCTGGTGCTCTGCCCATATAGGGTCCAGAATAGAAATCTTCTTTTTTATATGTTGTGGCAAATTCGGAAATTTCTCTAATAACTTCCTTATCGTGTGTGAATATTTTTCCAAAATGCCCCAGGGAATATGCTCTCGTATTACTGAAATCTATTAATTTTATTAATTTATCGTAACTAATAGACTTATTGCTCGGCAACCCCCTCATCAACTCCCTGAGAGATTCCCTAATTTTGTTTGGGAAGTAACGATGTAGTCCTAAATCTGCAATAAACGAAAAATATGAGCTATGAATTTTCGGTTTCCTCGGTTCACTCTTTAATTTTAAATACCCTCTCTCGACAAGCCAGTTATTTGTATAGAAAAATTCATCATACTTATCCATTCCGTGGTCCGACGCCATTATCAAATTTAAATTTTTGTTGGATATGCGACCTATCCGCTTATCGATTAATTTAAATGCATCAATTACTTCTTTTGTATTCCAAAAAAAATGCATTAATGGATCAACAACATAGATATTTATCGCAAGGAAATCCCACTCCTTTTTCTTTAATACATAATCTATCTGCCTAAATCTTATGTCAATTAACTCCATAACCCTATTAACAAAGTTTGGGTTTTTTGGAGTTATACCTGCCTTCGTATCCTCATCCCACTTAAAGTTTACCCATCTTTTTCTGAACATATCGCCCTCCCCGAAAGTAATTTTTGATCGGAAAGGGGAGGACAAAGGGATATTTATCAGTCCGCATTTTATATTATTCCTCTCTAAGATTTCCCACACAAAATCTGATTTCACATCATATGGAGAATAGGGGTGCATATCCCTTAAGTCCAGAAATTCAAATATCCCGTGTTTTGCGGGGTTTTTTCCAGTCATCATTGAGACCCATGCTGGAAAAGTTATCGGGGGAAAGGTACTTTTTAGTGTTCCATGCGTTGCACTATCCAAAATTTTTTGGAAATTTTTAAGATCATACTCTCTAATCCAGGAAAACAAGGTGTTTGGCGTCCCATCAAAACCAAGCAGGATTGTCCTAACCATTATATCACTAACCCGAATTTTTTCAACTCTGTGTGGGCTTTATCAAATTTGTCTTTAGAATCCCTCTCCAATGACCATCTAACAAAAGTTTCCATGCTTTCTCTAAATTTATGTTTTGGTTCATATCCTAATTTTTTCTTTATTTTTGATATATCTGCAAAACAGTGCCTCACATCACCTTTTCTACATTTGTGTAATATTACGGGTCTCAAATCAGAATTTAATATGTCTAATAATGTCTCCGCAATTTGTAATATCGTCATTTTGGTACCAGAGCCTACATTGAATATTTCATTATTCGCAGAATTATATTTCATAGCAAGGATATTTGCCTCGGCAACATCTTCAACTGCACAAAAATCTCTACTCTGCATCCCATCCTCATAAATCATCGGGGGTTTCCTTTTCTTAATTCTAGAAACAAAAATTGAACAAACGCCAGTATACGGATTGGATAAGGATTGTCTGACACCACGAATGTTGAAGTATCTCAATATGACTGACGGCACTCCGTAAGTTTTTGAGAAATTTAAACATAAATCCTCTTGAACTTTTTTTGTTAATGCATATATTGAAACACAGTTGCTCTTTTTCCATTCGGGCGTTGGAACTGGTTCCAGATAATTGCCGCAGGAACACTTTATATCCCATTGTTTCTTTTTTAGTTGTTTGTTACTCCTCAAATCTGGTTCTGAATATACATCACAAAATCTACAGTAGTATAAACCCTCGCCATATATCGACATTGATGAAGCCACGATAATCTTCTCGACATTATTGTTTTCATGTCTAAGGATGATATCTAACATGTTGCTTGTGCCCATAATGTTTGTATCACAATACTCTTTGATTTCATACTGAGACTGTAGCATCCCAACCCTCGCCGCCTGATGAAAAATGACATCTACACCTTCCAACGCTGATTTAAAAGTATCGTAATTTCTAACATCCCCACATATAAATTTCGCCTTTGGATTTAACCACTCTGGTGCTTTATCCCCATGAACTTGCCGCTCTAGGTTATCTAAAATAACAACATCGTGTCCGTTTTCGACCAATCTATCCACGATATGGCTTCCTATAAAGCCAGCACCCCCAGTAACAAGAATTTTCTTTGTAGCCATTTTACTTAAATACTTAGAATTCTAAGTATATAAATGAAAAATGAATATTCAAATTTTGCTTGATAGGAGGAATCCTTTGTTTTTCCACCAAATGTTTAATTTTTATAGATATCATGAAATGCCTGATAAGATTTATTTTGTATTAACTGTCGATGTGGAGCCACCCAAATTTGAGATAGAAAATATTTTAAATTTAATCGAAGACTTTGGCAGGGCTACTTTCTTTATAGATACTAAACTCCTTGAAACTAACGATTTTCCAGATGTGCATCCCAATGAAGTGGGTTCACATAGTTATGATCACTCTGCTGTTGGAAATGACTGGTGGATAAAAAAAGACGATATAAAATATGATTACGAATTTGCTATACGGCATTCCTCCCGCTTAATACATGACTATTTTGGTAAAAAACCAGTTTCATTTAGAGCACCGAAATGGTCAATAGACGATTCAGTATATGATATACTGCATAAAGATGGTTATTTGATATCCTCCTCCCACAATATTCACGATCCACGATTTGAGCCAGCAGAGTTTAATGGAATTGTGGAAATTCCAGTGTCGAGGTTGCCCCGACCGATACTAAAATTTAAATTTATTGTACCTTTTCTAAGTTTCAGAAGTTTAATAATGTATAACCTAATTAAGGAGGGTGTTGATAACTTTCTTGATTTAACGAAATTAATCCTGAGTTATCAAAATAATAAGTATCACCGACCTTTTTTAGTATTTGCATGTCACTCTTGGGAAATTAATGAAAAAACAATATCTGTATTGGAGGATTACCTAACAAGGTTAAGTATAGATTTCAATGTCGGTTTTGTAAGTTTATACAAATTATATAAAAGAGAATTAATGGGAACGTATTCATAACACGGAATTGGTTTACCCCCCATAGATATCTTAAATTTCGCAACACCGCTATTTATATTAGATATCCCCAAATTAAGTTCATATTTATTTTCCAATGCAAATTCAATCATTTTCCAGTAGAGGAAGTTGTTCGGGCAATATCTTAAATATTTGTCATACGATGCTGCCAGATGATTTATCATTTTGTTATTATATATCATCACAGTTCCGCCCGCAATTATCTTATCATTATAGTAAACATTGAATATTTTATAATTATCAGTATTCAGTAGAAATTTTAATGATTCAAATGTGTAGGGTTTTGTATTAAAATAAGCCATCTTCATCTTGTAGATCCTGTAGAATTTTTTAAGTTCAGATTCATCATTGCTTATCTCTAAATTTAACTCTTTTCTGATAGCCTTTCTGATAGAATTTCTTGCCTTTTTATTTATGAATTTATTCCACATAACATCGATACTAACCTTGGGCATAATAAAATAACATTCGTCATCATTCTGTGGTGTCGAATTTTTAGGACGCTCTATTACGAGATATATTGTTCTTCTATCAAAATTTATTCGATGAAGTTCGTTCTTAAAATCTCCAAGCGGGTATACCTTATAAATCTTGAAGACAGATACATTTTTTGAATATATTGGGATTATAGCTTTTTCAGATATATAACACTCAACATCAAAACCATTCATACTTAGAAATTCTAAAAATTGGGGTGTGTGGATAAATGATCCATCGAATTTTTTTACTGATTTCAACCAAAATTTTTCATAATGCTGAAAATCAGATTTTGACAAAAACATTCTATTTTTATACTTAGAATTCTAAGTATTTAAGTGAAAAATGCCGAACATAAACATCATGGTTGATGAAGATACACTATATAAATTCAGAGAGTTGAAACTAAAATTTAAATGTAAGAACAATCTCGATCTTCTAAAAAGATTAATTCACATAGGTGAGGAATATGCAAAAGAGTAGATTAATTATTTGTCTATTTATTGGTCTGATTATTTTATTTATGATTACGAGGGTTGTACCGCCTAAACTAGGGGATGTTGAATACATAGTAGTTAAGAATGAAAATCACCCGAAGTATATGTATATTATAAACAAACTTGAGAATAACACTTTTGCCACTACAAAATATTCTGAGAGATTAATCAATAATTCTGTACACCTTAACATAACCCAGACTAAAGGATTCAACTAATTGAAAATGTTTCAATTCTCTTATATTCTTATCTGCCAAGCCGATAGATTTATACTCATCCAGATAATCACCAAGATACATTCTTGTCATCATATAATTATTAAATTTCTCGGGAACATAAACCAACGTATTTAATGTCGGGAAATTTGAATAAGAATCCGTTCCATAATTTAAACAATTTGAGAGAATATCCCCAAACGGCAACACCCCCAGGATTGAAGAATGCCTTCCCTCTTGTAATGTCTCCCACGATACGGGACCATCAAGAAAGATAGTGCCGTCTTGTTGGGAAAATGTAAATACTTTTATAGATGTTAATTTATTGCCAACGATATCAAAGACAATAGCACCGATATACTCCTCAATATTACCTCCTGCCGAACACAAGAATACAACGTTTCTAACTAAACGTGCTGAACCATCGTCAAGAGTTTCCAACCTGCCCTTCAACTCGCTATGCTTGGGGGAGAACACACACATACCATACCCCATATATTCTCCTTTTTTCTGCTTCGTCGTCTCTGTTCTGATAGTGGAGGTCGCTATGAAATGTGGTGCTCCAGACTTAGCAATCATATCAAAATCGAATATTACATAATCTGTTCCGTATCTTTTGGCTAATTCCAGTGCCTCGGATTCGTTTTCAATTAAAACATGGAACTTTGCAATATCTTGAACAATGTCTTTGTGGGCTTTAACATTGTCTACAATACTTGTTTTGTTTGAGATTGCTGTGATCCAATGACCGTAATCCCACCATGTCAACACGACAACATTTCCTTCCTGTTGTTTTAACCACTGTAAAGCGGGCTCCCAATAAACTCTCGACTTGACAGGACTCCCTTGGTATAATACAGACCTACCGTCGGGTGGGGAAAAAACCTTGAATACGGGAACCCCAGACATCGATAGCACAATAGGGATCACCAAAACACATATTGTTGGTATTATCTTGAACGAATTCTTTAATTCTGAAATTTTGAATGAAAGTAACGAACCGATAGATGATCCGAGAGCAGTGATCCCCACGCTTGTTATGAAGATATATTGAACTTTATGCGTAACGAACCATAAAGAAGGAACGCCCCAGCATAAAACAAAGGAGGGACCCATGTCCTTACGGAGATTGTAAATCAGAAAGGGTATTGAAAAAATTCCGAATATTGTAGATATGCCAAAATAATTATATAAGGACACGACACACTCCTTTGAAAGAATTTTATCACACATGGCTTTCTGCTCCGCCGTTGTCATCCCTACAATATCCCGAACTTTTGCACCAGAGGACAAGTAACCTAAGAAATCCAGGACGGGAGTGGTGCCGACCATAACCAATATTATAATTAGTATTGCCGCCACAGATATCACATATGGTGTGGACACTGTATAATGTATCACTCTCTTCAGATTAAATTCTTTTGTAACGCCTCTCAAAAATTCTAACAGTAAGGGCACTGAAACCCCCACACAGAATCCCAAAAGTGCAACCATTTCGGGCTTTCTCACATACTCTAAAGAAAGAACCCCTTTAGGATGGAAGAATAATGGATAAAGCCATGAGATTAGAATCGGTATGATGAAAAACTTAACATGTTCGGTACAATTTCTGCCAGATATGAAGTTTATTGTAGAATAAACTACTGAAAACAATGCCACGAGTGAAACAAAATAGAGGTATCCCGACCAGGATAAATTCAAAATGAGCAAGGATAAACCACTCAAAAAAGAATATTTCAAACTCTTCAGTCTTATTGACTTTATGAATAAATACAGAAAAGAAATTGCTAAGAACATTCCAAGGGCATCATCCTCGCAATTTGCTGCTATAGATTTCATTCCAAATGCGGGGGACAATGCAAGCATAAAGGCACCTAAAAACGCAATAATTTCGGAGTTGTCAGATTCCTTGAATAATTCTTTTAACAGTAAATAGAAGATTAAAACCGTGAATGCTGAAAATACGGAGGGGTACAACATTGCAACATCGTGTACTGTTACGCCAAATGGTTTTAAGATTAATGAGAATGATGCCATTAGTAGTGAAACCATCAATCTTGAATAATACCATGTCGGGGGTTTTGTTGGGTATGCAAGAGTCTCCTTCTCAGGAATTGTTCCATTAGATACAATATAATTTGCATGTCGATAGTAATAATATGGGTCTAAAGATGATAGGAATTTCCCGATAAATGGATTATTGGGAGGAGTGTAAGCGGGAACACTATGCACTATCAGTGCTATTAAAAATAAAGATACGGGGATTATAGATTTAGGCACTACGTCGAATTTCACACCACCAAAAGTGGCAAGCAATATTGAAAGAACTACTGAAAGAACGTATATGTCCCTATTCAACAAGACATTATCACCAGATTTGTTTATAATCATCAAAATCAAAACCAACGTGGTAGGGACTATGAGAAGGGAGAATTGCCTATTGCCGTGTTGGTAGTGTAAGTATATAAAATAAAACGATAACAATATAAGGATTGTTAATAGGATTTCGGTTAAGAATTTATCAAAGAAGGGAACAAGCAACACAACCATTAGGCAAGATATGCAAACACTGAAAAGAGGCTCATAGAATTTTTCCATAAGAGATACTTAGAATTCTAAGTATAAAAATTAGCAAATCTCTATCTTACCTCTTTTGAGTATTCTTTCAATCTCTCTAACGTATCTTTTAGCTAATTCTGACTCATCGTCCCTGTATCTCTCAACCTCTCTCTTCAGAATTTCTCTGTCAGTGTCACTCAATTCTATTGTGCACTTGCTGCTTATTGGTACATAGCCAACTAGGGTATCATTTTTGAATATTGGTTTTAAGCCCCTCTCCTTAAACCTTTCTGTTAGGTATTTTTTGTATTGGTCCATCACAATTCACAAGTATTGGCTAATTTATCTAATTTTTTATTGAATTCTTCAAATTTTTCTCTATATTCGGCATGTCTTCTTTGTGTTAATTCGACAATTTGCTGTAGCAATTTTAATTCTTGTGCCTCTCTGTGGATTTTCTTTCTTTTATCCCAAGGAAGATCACTTAGATCGTAACATTTTATTCTTTCTCCATTCCAATCTCCAATACAAAGGAATTTGTGACCATAGGATAGGGTGAAATCAATATCCTCGCCACTCACCTTTAATGACCCTGGGTGGGTGTGAAAACTACCAATCTCTGCTTTGTCTTTACAATCGTGTAGTTTTTCTATTGAGCACTCATCACCCATACAGACCATGGAGGGGGTTATTTTTCCCTTTTCGTCCTGGCAGAAGAGCATTCCGAGTTCTACACCTAAGGATTTTGAGTTTCTGATTACTCCTTGCATTAGTGGTTTGTATTTTTGGAGTTTGTTGCAGATTGTCATTTGGATTTTAACTAATGTTTTTCTATTCTACATTTACAACTTTTTAATAATTCTTTGATCCTTCGATTAATTTCTTTATCATGAAAATCTATCTCTTCTCTAACTTGATTTTCTTCTATAGGATTGCCCATAACATCTCGAAGTTTAAATCCTAAATATTCTTTATGTTCAATTCCAGATTTAAGCAATTCGACTGCTTTTTTACATTCATCATAATTCTTTTCCATCCTAACTCACCTCCTTGATTTGTTGCAGATTGTCATTTGGTCTCATAACAAGACAATATCTTTTCAGCATATATTATATCGAGCATACATTTACCGTTGCTATAACTAAAATTTAATTCATCATTTGCCTTATCTGCTTTAAATCCCCCTGGGGCTATGGCAATTATTTTATTCGCCCTCACTGTGGATATTCTCTCAAGATGTCCTTCGGGAACACGCCTGTATAAAGTGCAGTTATATCTGGATTTATCTATTCCCTTACACTCAATAATGTTTACATTCTCGTATCTCTTATTCATTTCAATCACGATTAAATTTTATCATCACTATATAATTAAAATGTTTGCTTTATGATCCTGCCTCTTTTATCAACATAAAATGTCCATCCATAATACTCCCCATCCTTAAAGTTACCTTCATATGCCTGTACCCCATACACCACATTCCCGTTTTTAATTGATTTGCTGAAAAAGTGAAGATTATGTCTTGGTTGTTTTTTAGCTAATGAAATAACATTTTTGAAATCTTCCTCATTGAAGTGAAGTTCTGGTTTATCTATAGTGAGCGGATTCCACATAGATACTGTAATTTCTTGCCCATCTAATCTAATTGTGCAAAAGTTTGCATCTATTCTACCCTTATAGTTCCTACAAATTTCTTCTGGGTTCATTTTTCTATAGTGTTGGGGGATAATGCAAAACAAATTCCTCGCCCTTTAATCTTGCTATAAATTTGAAATCTCTATCTTTTAGTACACACTCGCAAATTTCTCCTCTTACGTATCGTGCAGTTTCTTCATAAGATTCGCATGAGCATACTATACTCTCACCTCTAAATATCGGTTCTTTGTCTCTTCCTTTTCCCATTAATCCACTAAATTTGTCCCGTAGGTTTACCATTTTTAATCACGATTAAATTTTAGCTCTCGAATTTCTAAACATATCATCTAACAAAATTTCCTTCTGTATGTCATTTTTACCTGGAACGTCATCGTAGGGAATTGTAACCTCAACATCATGCACCCTACCCCTAATCGTTGACAACCACCACACTTTACATTTGTTTTCTTTATCATCACAATTCGAGCCAGCATATACTATTGATACTTCCTCCATCCTAACCACCTCCTTAAGAGTATATTTAGATTATTTCTTTATATACTAAATAAATTTCTAATCCAATTTATCAGATTTTCAAACCATATAATTAATTGCTGAATTGGAGATGGTGGTTGAGGCAAGGGACATCCATTATTGAATGCTGGTCCTGGCTCAAATGGACAATTATCAACACTGTCATATATCCCGTCACCGTCGGAATCTTTATCAACTAATTTCCATCCAATAAATTTAATTTTTGAACCTTCTGCAATCAATGTACATTCATAGGTCGCATTATTGAAGGTTACCCGATCTCCCTGCGAATAACCTGCATCCATCCCACGATAAGATCCTACATAAAAATGATCATCCTTAATATCCTGATACATCGTATTTACAGAATTATGCAAACCGTAATCTACCCTCCTGTAAACATGAGTGTACCACCTATCCAGACTATGAGAATAATACTCGTCATATAATGCACAGCCAGGCACCGATGCTCTTCCGTCTTTGGTCGGGGAGGGCAACTGTGTCTCATATGCTTTACATATTACACAATAGTCATTAGTATCAGAGGTGAAATGTGTCCAGTAATATCCTTGCTCCCAAGCCCTGCACTGCCACAATTTAGACTTTACAAGTTTATACTGATAGAGTTGATCATATGAACAGGGAGCCCCAAGTTGGCGGTTAATACTGAACGGTCTTTTGGCTTTTTCGATGAAGGGGAGGGCAAGCACCATAGCAAGGATTACAACTATAATAACCAATAGATATTTTCTTTTGCCCAATTCTCTGACGATTCCATCTAAACCCATTTACACCACCTCATTGTTAAAACCCGATTAAACCAAGTACCCAATCTATTAGATTTGAAAACCATTCAATTAATTGATTTATGGGTGACTGTGGCTCTGGTGCTATTATGTAGAACGGATACGCCTCCTTGTCCAGCTCTGTTATAGTGTAATCATTCCACTGACCCGTGCTCGGATTAAATGTCGATTCCGCCTTTACAAGAACTACAAAGTATACATATTTACTCGGTATCGTGAAACTCTCCGAAATTGTATGGGAGTACTCTGGGGTATCCAACAATTGCCATTCACCAGTCTTAAATTCATCGCCGCCCTTGTATATTGCCCAATATCCATAACAATACGATACATTACCATCCCTCCACTCATTATCACACTCAACATTGCTAGAGGGTATTATAGATGCTGTCGGGGGCTGTGCCTCTGCGGTTAATGTCTTCACTACAGTGTCGCCAACCTCATACGCATCCAATCCCTGGAATGTGGCGAATATCTGTGCGGGAGGTTTCGGTTTATACTCTGATAAAGGCGGTTTACAGAAGGTTGGCTCTGTTGAAAAATCGCAGGTTGTGTGAAGAACTGTAGGTAATGAGTTCACTAAAAATGCTGACACAATAAAAAGGATAATTCCTACAATAATGCTATCATCTAATTTACCTGTACTGATAAATTTCCACACATAAAGACCGATTAGCAGTAGAGATGTTGCCAAACCAGAGTATAATAAAATAGACAATGCTCCGAGAAACACATTGCCAGCAAAGAGGAGACTCAATCTACCACTATTCCAGGATAGCAAAATCCCCAAGATACACCCGAATATTATAATTTTATTTAATTCTTTCATTTAGATCACCCCCTCAAATAAATTCTGTTGCCCTTTCAAATGCTAGAGCAAATAAATTAAATATCATCATCTCAAATGCAACAGTTAGTGAAATTGCTAACGGAACCGATAATTTGAAAACTGCCCCGAGACCTATGGTAAAAGGTGTTAAAAGCCCCAATATTATCAATGCCAGGACAATCTCCTTATCATCATACAGATCCCTATTAAAAATTAATTCAGTTGTTGCTATTCCCAAAAGACCTCCAAACACTATTGAAAGATATTCTATTACGTTTTCTGGAATCGGGAATGCCCCCCATGTTGGCTGGGGAGAGTAAAAATAAACCGATAAGAAGTACGCTATTATAAATGACCAAATCATTGAAAACAATATTGCCTCCGTTACATGTTCTAAATTTTTGTTTTTCATTTTTTCAAATTTTTGAAGATTGTGTAAATTACAATTAAAATTGTTATGAAGAATGCAATTAATAACCAATCATGTGATGGAGGTGATGGAATTGTGGTTGTGGTTGGGGTTGTTGTGGTAATTATGGTTGTGGTTGGTATGGTGGTTGTTGCACCACACGTAGATGACTCAACACATAAATGTTCATCTAAACATCCAGGAGGATTACATGTTCTTGTCATATATATTTCTGTAGATCTACAAGGACCGCTGCCACAACCATATGATGTCCATGAAGAACAATGACACTCCCATGATGGTTGATTACAGTAATAATTTTCAGCAATTTGTGCCCCAGAACACTGGGAACAAATATATATGTGTTCACCTGGCTGAAGAATTTGCTCTGTTATGAAATTATAATTTTCATCATATAAATCTACTGCACACCCGCCACGAACAGTAGTAGGACATTGAACCTTACATAAACTTGTATAAGACCATCTACAATCGACAATGTCATCAGGATAATCTGAACAAGTATATCCATTGACTATCGTAAATGCTCTCAAATTTTTAATAATAAAGTATCTTATCTTTGATAGAAAATCCATGTTTTTTTGTATATCTTCATGTAGTCTAGGAACATGCTTTATTGCACATACCTCTCCAACTAACACCAATATCAACAATATTACAATTATCCTTCTCATTCTAGCCACCCTCTCCATTTTATTGTCTTTATGAACATGTAAATTGCACCAACACATACGATTGCGATTAGGAAAAGAGTCCAACCACCAGGTGTCGGTTCACCATTTATTGTAGTTGTTGTTGGTATGGTAGTAGTTGTTTGAGAGGGGTACATCCAAACTGACGTAAATGCATCACAATACTGGCTGTTTTCATTCCACCAACACGACTTTTCCACAGTCTGATAGCCCGACTTTTTGAAGGTTATTGTCCCCCCACAAGTTTGTAATAAATATCTATCATATGGGCTCGGACAGAGTGATGCCTCCCCTTTGCCATCAGTATAGTCAATATCTATAGTAAGAGGATGTGGGTATTTCGAGCATTCTCCTGAATGATAGTAGTAATCTGAAGTTATCTTAACTTCAACACCAGACAACGGTTGTTGAGTTGATGCATCTATAACTTTATAATGGGCACAGTACGGATATTCTCCAATATAAAAGGTGTGTTGGATTTGCGGTGCTAAGAACACAGCAATCAAGAGTACGGACGCTAGTAAAGCAACTTGCGTCATTCTTCTTGAGAGTTTAATATTAGAAAAGTTCTCCAGATTTCTTGCCACGAGAATTAGACCAAGGATTATCCTAATAATTGAGAGAGGTAATGCTGTTGCTAATGTAAACGCCACCACAAACATGAGGAGTATTAAACCTATGCCAAATATCGGTATCAAAGCAATACCTATAAAAGTTAGTATGGCTACCAGAATAGAAATTGTCAAGGGAGATACTAATAATCCAGAAATTAACAAAGGATCAACAACATTTTGTCTAAATTTTTTAACAATTTCAAATAATAGAAGGACTGTTAAGAATAAAGATATTGCCGAAGAGATTATAAATCCAAAATCTATAAAATATCCTAAACCTGTTAGCATGAATAACGCTCCGATTATTAATTCATTCCTATTCATTCCAGCTCACCTTTTTTTATAATTTTTATGATAGTGTAGGTACCATGCTAAGGTACATGCAGGGATTACATCTGTATATGGTCCCAACTCCTCAACTAATCCGAGGGTTGCTAAATAAACATCATCGAATAAATATTGAATAATTCCCGCCTGAACTGGTGCCCATATTAAGTCTAAAAACTCCGCCAATCCAAAAAACATGGACGCCATTCCAATCGCATCCGCACCCAATGAAATTAATAGTTTTGCATATTTATCCATTCTCTCCCTGGAACCACAAAATTTACACGCTTTTCATCTACAATATTGTTATTGAAATATGTTTTTACCTTTACTGTGCAAGTTGTCCCTGCGGGAAGATTATTCAGTTCTACTTCAACGGGTTCGACATCTTGTGGGAAACCTAGGGTTGTTCTAACCGAATCGTAATCTACCTGGATATTGTCGCATGTTGTTGTTATCTTATATTCTGGTTCTATTGGAAACCACTCCATAACGGGGTTGTAAAGAGAGAAAATTCCTTGTTTTCTGAAATCTGAAACTTCGAGATCGGAGGCGTAAGGATTTCCAATTAGAGGCCTTACCGCATTGAATTGAAGCGTTGCCTTATATAATTGTCTCCCATGTTCATCATGGGTTGGGGTATATGCTCCCACGAGATAGATTATTCCTAAAAGGAATATACCAATACTTACATACCTTAAAGTATTCTTATCAATATCCACTTCAATCACCAAAAAAAATAAAAAAAAGAAGGAATGCTCAGAGTTTTATCATTGCACTGATATCCCTGATAACATCATACACTGCTGCTCCGATGACTGTGTCCACTATCCCTAGGACAAACGCCATTATAATGAGCATAAGTGTGCTCCCAGCAGTAATTGTTATCCCTAAAGTGCTGAGGATAGAGGATATTGTCCCACTGCCAACGATAGTTAGCAATGCTGACAATATTAAATACAACGCACCCACTGCGACGCCAACCTCCACGCATTCCTTCCATGTTTTATTTTGTGCTCTCGATATCACACCCATTATAAATCCAACACTATTCATCTCAACCACCTCTTAAAAATAAAAGAAAAAAGGGTTGGTGATTATCACCTACCCCGCCTTGATGGTTATCACTCCTTCATCGACATCTCCGTCCGTGTCTGATATGTCTAGCTCGACTGTGTATAATGTGTTTCCTGATATGCTTCCACTTACAGACACTGGCTTCATCTCGATAACCAATACATAATCTCCCTTGGTAAGAGGACCTGTTTCCCCATCAAAGTCTTCCATTTCATCATCGACATCGAAGACGTATATTGCATCGTCTTCCTCCATGCTGATTCCCTCTTCATCTCTCAGTAAGTAGACCCTCCTCGTCTCACAGTCTGAGGTTCTTGAACTGTCTAAGGTACCATCAACCTCTAAGGACTTTATAGCACCATCTATATCAATTCTTGTCGCTAGGTAGAATATCTGTCCATTAATTGCATTCTTGCTAGCATTCATCACTGTAGTAGTGTTCATCACTATACTAAAATTGTCTCCTGTATCATCATATGCTCTCTCGACCTGCAAGTCAGTACCCGATACCTCGTTAGGAACCCCTGCATCCTGGAACTCTCCAGTATATTCAACTGGTGCCACCGCCGCTGGCTTAAGTGTTGGATATACCACTGCAATGGCGAGTACAGCAGCCATTACTAACGCCAGGACAAACATTCCTGGGGACGTTCTAATTTCTCCCATCCTTTCTCACCTCCTTTTTTTATTTTTTATTTAAAAATTATCGAATATGCTATCTCAGATAATAATTTTCTTTTTATAAAATAAATAAAGGTCTATAAAAGTGACTTTTGAGTAATGCAAAACTGACTTTTATGTCTTGCTCCCACTATTAGTACACTTGTAACACTCGTATACGAGTAAAATCACGCTCAAGGCAGGGGAGTCTTGCTCCCACTATTAGTACACTTGTAACGTTTAAATGCAATATATATTATGAGAAAATACTGCAACGTCTTGCTCCCACTATTAGTACGCTTGTAACCCGCTATTTTTCTTACATTGTTGTCTTGCTCCACATTTCGCTCCACAAATAGCCCTGCCACAGGCAGGACAACATTACTCAAGGTAATGTTGCGGGATTGCCCTCTAACTATGGGTTTCCCTCATCGTCCCCGAAGGGACTAAGTAATTTACCTCCGTGGCGGTCAGCTTACGCCTTACCGCTCTTATACCCTACCACCTCGGCTCAGGGTGGTCATCGGGCGGGGCATAAGGGCTGCAAGACGGCAGCCCGCATCGAGAAGCATATAGCTCCTCGACTCATCCTGTATATTTATTATTTATGTTAAATTTAAATTAAAAAATGGAGATATTAAACTGGATAGAGTCACTTTTGAGTTCAAACAAAATGAATAATTTGGTTAGGCACTACATTAATTTTGATTTTTAAAGATTGAACTCTATAATAATAACAACTATAATAATAACAATAATAATAAAAATGAAAGTTAAATGTCCAAGATGTAAATACGAGTGGGATACTACATCTGATCATGTATATGTTAGTTGTCCATCCTGTTATAAAAAAGTTAAAATTAGAGAAATTGAAAACCTTACAGATTGATCTGTTAGAGCCCACAAAAAGGAAAAAGGAAAGATTGGATTGGGCTATGGAGCAATTTTGCTATGTGGCAGATGAAGCTGCCAAGAGAATGCCCAGCGTTGATTGGAAGTATGTGAAATCCCCAAAAGGGAAGCACAGCCCCTTTTATGGGTGGGTCCAAGAATTCAGAAGTAAAGGGGTTGAAATTAATGCTCAAACTTGCCAAGAGGCAATAGATAAAGCAAGAAGTAGCTATCTCTCTATGGAAAGAAAGAAGAAGGTAGCGTGGGCTAACTATTACAGAAGGAAAGAAAGAGCCAAAGACAAGACAAGAGTAAAGAAGCCAGAGAGAATTCCGAGATTTACTGAGAATAATTTGATCAGATTTCACAATAGGCAATTAAAATTTGAAAAGAAGAACGGGAGATTCTTTGTCAGAGTTCCCATAAAGCCAAGAGAATTTTTATGGTTGCCTTTGAAGGGAAAGCAATATCAATATAAATTCTTAGAAGATATAATTGATGGAAAATTGGAGCATGGGGTTGGAGAAATAAAAAGGTACGAAGAAGGTAACTATGTGTTGAATCTCACCTTAAGAAAAAGAATTGATAAAAAAGAGATAGGTTCATCTGGGATTTATGCTGGTCTTGATATGGGATTGAGAAACCTTGCCGTTCTTGTAGTTAAAAAAGGCGATAAATTCCTGAAGGTAAAATTCTGGTCTGGAATGGAAGCAGGATACATCAGGGAAAAGTATAAGAGGATGAGAGAAGAATTAGCCAGGAAGGGCAAGGGAAACAAGATCAAAGAATTGAAGAATAGAGAGAGTAAATGGATGGATAATCTGAATCACAATATCTCAAGAGAAATTGCCGATATTTTAAATAATCTAAATGTGGAAGTTTTATTTATTGAAAGAAATTTAAATTCTATAAAGGCGAGAAAAAGATGCAAAAAAATGAACAGAATACTACACTCCTGGGCATTCGGAGATTTGAGGGAGAAAATTGATTATAAAACCAAGGCTAATCTAATAGAGGTTAACCCCAAGAACACCTCTTTAATGTGCAATAAATGTGGTCATGTTGAGAAAGGAAATAGAAATGGAATAACTTTCAAATGTAAAAAATGTGGTTATCAGGCTAATGCAGATTTTAACGCTGCAGTAAATATTTTAAACAAAGGCGTCGAGGAGCTATATGCTTCTCGATGCGGGCTGCCGTCTTGCAGCCCTTATGCCCCGCCCGATGACCACCCTGAGCCGAGGTGGTAGGGTATAAGAGCGGTAAGGCGTAAGCTGACCGCCACGGAGGTAAATTACTTAGTCCCTTCGGGGACGATGAGGGAAACCCATAGTTAGAGGGCAATCCCGCAACATTACCTTGAGTAATGTTGTCCTGCCTGTGGCAGGGCTATTTGTGGAGCGAAATGTGGAGCAAGACAACAATGTAAGAAAAATAGCGGGTTACAAGCGTACTAATAGTGGGAGCAAGACGACTTTATCGCCCCAGCATCGATTGAAGTGTCCACACTGTTACAAGTGTACTAATAGTGGGAGCAAGACGTTACAGGGTTGTAGACTGCTTTCATAGTGGATTATGTTACAAGCGTACTAATAGTGGGAGCAAGACCATCGGAAGGTTCATATCCAAACGCATATGCAACAGCGTTACAAGTGTACTAATAGTGGGAGCAAGACGGGATCAAGACAAGAAGACTCTCCTCTCAGACTCAGAAAGAACCCGATAGATTATTCTGAAAAAATTTACACTGAGTACAATACATGCCCCAAAAACAACAAGAGATGGTTCATCAACATTGTTATCTGGTATGTTGAATATCTGTCCTATCAGATAAGACACAAAAACCAATGCCAGCATAAGTATAAAATCAAATTTAAACCTATCCAAACTCTTGATATATTTAGTATTTACAATAATTTTATCCTCATTCAGATGATAGATTACCTTGTTCCTATCATAGAGAAATTTATCTACAACTCCAACTGCTAAAAGGTCCCTCACATTATCCCTAATCCACTGAGTGGTGCAATTTAATTCCCTTGCTAAGATTGACTGCTCCTTTTCTTTTGAGGGCGATTGCCATAAATTCAAAACTATCTCTTTATGAATTCCTGTAATTTCATCTCCGTTTATCGCCATAGTGGGATTTGAACTCCAAACATATCGAGGACCGTCCTTAAAAATAATCCAGATAGGAGACCCCACCCCACAAGAAGTGCCTTTCGTATGGTGACAAAGATGAATGCCAGCATTAAGATTAACACAAACATACCCCATTCATTATATTTTTCTGGCAAGGTCTTGACTTCATTCAATTTTTCTGAAAAGAAGGTTATTAAAACATTAATAAATTCCTGGGAGAAAGGGATCTCTTTATAGAAAAACCCGATTATGAAGCCGACCCCGAAGAACAGGAGGTACTTTGGTTTTGGATACGATATGTTTAATATTCCCACTTCGCCCATTTTCCCTCTAATGAATTATTAAGTGAATAAGTATTGACGAAATTAAAACTGTTGGGAGTAAAGCCATGAAAAATAACTGCCTCCTTGAGTTTGTGGGTAAATTTCTATATAAAAAATAGTATAGAAACATTATAAATAACGCCAACACCAAACCCTGACAGAATATAAATAATATATCCGCAAAATCTTTTGCTGGCAAGTTGGCTATCATAAAAAAAGTAAAGGACATCAGAACCATACCTATAACATGAGATTTAAACTTTATAGGTCTATCCAACAAACTCTCAATTATAAATATAAATGCGAAGGGGGGCGAAAATGCTGATGTCAACGCCGATGCTAAATCACTTAAGCCCATGAATTTTATAATTAACCCCACCAGATAAATTGCAACGAAAGTGCCTGGTGCTTTTAGTGAATCGTTAATATCAAATTTTTCAATATCCATTTTCCCTAATTTCATGATATGATTGTATTGCCGATAAAAAGAAACAAAGCAACCCCATGAGCAAAACAGTTGCCTTGAATATTAGCGAGTTGACAAACGACAGACTGGGCACTATTTCCAGTATCTGATTTATATCGCTTGCATATGATCCCCCGATAAATTGTGCTGCTATTAACACCATGAATACCCCCCCAATAACTCTAAATTTTGGTATGGAAAGGAAAAATAAAGCAAAAATTAATTCTACAAACATGCCGCTTACAAGAAATAAAAACAATTGGAAATTATCGAAATTTGCTGAGCAGGTTACATACCCTTCTTTGTGTGAAATAAATACCTCGGCAATCGACCCCCCTTGTAGATAACAGAAAAGAGCATGACCCGATTCATGAATTAAAATTGATAAAGAAAGAGGGGAAAGACTTGAATACAATATATAGGATATTAAAACCATTGAAAACATAGCGGGCTCCGCTTCATTTTTTTTAAATTTCAGGATTTCCATTCTGGCACTCCTCTATTTTTGATATTAATTTTTTTAACTTCGTCAAGTGAATATTTATGTCTATCGAAGGATTCAAACTCCTTCTTTGTCAATGGAAAGCACATGAGTAAAGTTTCTGGATGAATGGAGTAGGGCGTCCTCTGCAATTGGAATTCTGTCCCAGGTATCCTATCATCTATATATTCTGAACCGACAAGTCCATTCATCTCACCGAATAGGTTTGTTAAATCCTCACGTGAGTATTCTTCCTTTTTTTCAATTATATTATTTCGTATTAATTCTTTAAATGATACATTAATATGGAAACCCTTTTTGCCAGAGAAAATAATACTATGTCTAATTCCGCACTCAGATAATTTATCGGAAGATTCGCCAACTATTGAAAGTAATTCATCCAGATTATCGGAATCGAAATCTGCAAAATAATCAGAACCGTAAACAATTCTCTTCTTTGATAAATCTGCTGGCATGCCGTTGTGTGTGTGTCTTATATATGCGGGGGTTCTAAAAAAGTTAAATGGTTCGCCTATCGCAAGTGCCTGCCTTAATGCGTTCTTAAGAAAATAAGGTCGCCCGACATTTATGTGTCTCACCATAACCCCCCCTCCAAGAGAGACCTCCCTCGTTCTAACGCATTTGAATATTTCCCACATGAGGGCGGTCCACCACTCATCTGGTTCCCTTATAAGATTTGCGTAGAAAGTGGTGAATTTGTCAGAATCTGGGCATTTCACAATTTTATAACTTTTTTTCCTTAACGACTTTGACAGAGCGTTATAATTAATTACAATCTTTTTGCCATCGATTATCAGTATTGCTTTATCTTCCTCTCTATCCACCTCTATCTCACTATCTTTCCCGTCTATTTTTGCTCTTACTTTTTCCATTTTTAAATATGAAAACCAATTAATTATTAAAATTTTAAAATTTAAAAATGTTTAAATTTAAAAATGAGAAAGGAGAGGGGGTTATACCCTATTGAAATGTTCGCAAAATATTTGAATGATACCCCTAAAACTGTAAGTGAAATACGTAGAGAAATAATCATTAATGAGAAGCTGGAGGAATTATTTGGGGTCGCCATATCCCACGATACTGTTAGGAGATATCTTGACAAACTTGTAGTGAGGGGTGTCGCAAAAAAGAGGACGCTGGGTAGATTAACTGTGTATTTGAAAAATGGGTAGATTTCCCTATTGGAACTCTCTTGTAAGGGAATTTGAACGCAGAAATGAAAAACAGTTAATGGATTTATCAGAAATTGGGGATAGGATGAATTTCCTTTTAGACATCCTGTCCAAATTGAAGGAAGAGGAAGTAAATAAAAACAATCTCATACTCTATATATCTGAAATTGATGCGTGCAGGGTTCAGATATTTCAGAAATTGCTGACAATATCAAGGAACAACAGGAGATTAGTGGAGGAGATCGAGAACATCACCCTAAATGTCATGGAATCTCAGGAGAATCTCTTTAAAAAAACCCCTTATGATGAAGTGTCTTTTTTAAGATATCTGACAATAAATAAATCATTTTTAAATTCCCTTAAGAAAACACTTGAAGATAGTTTAGAATATGACAAAGTGAAAAATAATTTTACGGAATTATTAACATACAGGCTCGGTTGCTTTGCCAAACCATTATCTGTACTTAGGAAAGAGTCGAGGATAATCAGACCTGCTGAAGAAAAGGAAGAAGAAACTTCAGAATTTCCAAAAGAATTGGAGGATTTGAGATTGTGAGGTGGTTGTTATGAGGAAATTTATACTTGGGATATTGATATTTGGAATCGTTCAGATTGTGTCGGCGGATGTTTTTTTATACAACACGACCGTTAAGGTTCCAGTAAATTCCTACGGTATTGTTGAATTTGATGTGAATAATCTTGCAACGAATGAAACGCAGATCGTACTTCTTCAGGATATTCCCGATCATGTATATGTCGGACTATCCCAAAACTTCTTTACAACAAACAAACTTGGTAATAAAATTTTCATATTCTCAGATAAAGTCGGGAATTACTCGTTGAACCTAACATGTGTTAAAACTAAAGAACATGCAGTTCAGGTGGGGAATGTTACCATAATTAATGAAACTCACGAAGTTGAACTTAAAAATTTGTTCGTCAGAGTATACACGCCGCTGCAACAATGTTTCTCTGGCGGTGTAAAGGAAGGCGACATAATAGATGTGGGGGGCAAAGAGGTTGTTGTTGTCAGTGTATTTTCCGACAAAGTTACATTCAATATTAGTGGCTTAACCAATATTGAGTACCACAAATGTGGGGATGTTGATAATTCTAAATTGTGTGTTGAGGATGTATTCCCAGATTTCGATCTTGTAAAGGTATCCATAAAGGCTATCGAATGTCCAGACATTGATATAAAGAAGACGGAGGAACAAAAACAAAAAAAGAATAGAAAAGTTATTATCAAACCGCTCACTGAAACGTATGAGAGGGGGAAAGACTTCGTGTTTAGAACTCTCGACAATGAAACAAACGAGCCGATTGGTAAGGTCTTCGTTCAGTTTGGCTCACGTGAGGGGTATATCGGCAGTGTCGTTACAGAGGAGGCACCATCAGCAATCGGCAGGATAACAATTCCAGAAGATTTTAATTCTTCTACACTCTATATAACCATCTCTGGCGGTTTGCCCGAAGGATATAACTCAAGTTTCACCATTCTGAATCTTGTTCCGTGGGACGAATACAAGAAGAAAAATACACTGACTCTTGTTGATGTGAAGGTGGAGGGAAATGAAATTTCGGGGAAGGTCACAAATCTTAACGGTCGAGTTATTGAGAACTCAAAAGTCATAATAGAATTTGAGGAGAGCAGAGAAGAGATTGAGATTAACGAGGATGGCAAATTCTCAACAACCATAAATAAATCTGGAAAATACATGATAAAGGCAATAAGAACCGATAAAGAAACATCACTATTTGATTCGGAATGGAAAGAATTAAACATAAAACTCGATAAGGATGGTGATGGTGTTATTGATGAAGAGGACAGATGTCCAGAGGTTAAGGGAGTTGAAGCAAACGAAGGGTGTCCGAAGGAGGAGGTTGTTATTGTAATTGAAAATCCAGAAGGAAAATTTGTTGTTGGTGAAAAATATTCTGGGAGGATAATGCACGGGAATGAAACACTTGATTTTGATGGGGAAATCATTATTAAAGGATCTAAAGTTAAGGTAAAAAACGGAGAATTTTCATTCAAACCAGAAAAAGAAGGGTCCTATGAAATTAAATTTGAGGGTAACGAAAAATATGAGAGCGAATCTCTTAGGGTGGAGGTGGTTGGCAAAACCAACATATTTAACTTAAGAAATATCGGAACAATTATATTAATAATTGGTTGTATTATTGTTGTATATAGTATTGTTGGTCCGAAATTGAAAAAACAGAGGGTAAGATTGCCCCGATATGGTAGGGAAAAATTTGAAGAAACGAAACCTCCTGGAGCACAAAGCATAAGGTGAAAATGATAGAAAAAATCAAAAAGATTATTAAGGGGTTGGCAAAGGGATATACACCAAGTGAAGTCATAGTTACACCTCGGGAACTCGAATTAGCAAAAGTTAGAGAGGAAAAACTCAGAGAAATTGGTAGGTTAAAAGGAGAGGTATCGATATGGAAAAGGAGATACATGAAGGAAAGAGAAAGGAGAGAAACGCTGGAAAAAATGCTGAAAGAGGAGACGCTCGCAGAGAGAGTAGAGAGGGAAAGAAGAAAGTTAAGGGAAATTCGTAAAGAAGATATAATATTTCTCGATGAAATACCGAGGGATGTAATTGTGGCTGATAAGTTCCATAGAAAATTAGGATATTTCTATGGTTTTTTTGTCGACAAGAGAACAGGACTCTTGGGGATTGCACTAACAGAAAAGCCAAAATCGACGAAGCCATTTACATCAAGAGCGTGGCTATTCAGTTCTCTCAGAGAGATGATCCACCACTCTGAGAATCTGGGACATATGATTGATGCAAAGTATATCCCGCTGAATATCACATGGGAGGGGTTCTACGTTCCAGATATCGATGCAATGGTTCCTGCCAAGGATATAATTATTGACTAAAATGGTCGAAATTGATGAAAAAACGGAAGAGAAGATTAAGAGAGTGTTGAAGGAGGGGGAGGACGTTGACGATTTTGTATATAATGTGATATATAAAGAGATAGAAAAAAGAGAAACTAAAGAAACCATGGAAGATAGATTACCTGAGACAACATACGTTCCAATGGATATTGAAGAATATGTTGGCAGATTGAGGTATGAACTGGAGATGGAAAGATCCAGGAATAGAAGATTATCTGAACAGGTTTCGATTTTGAATCACGAACTTAAAAATTTAAGAGCCGCCTATGAAACACAACGTAATTTATTAAATCTATCTGACGCCACATTATCCACAACGCTTGAAAACATGAATAGGTTTGCCAAACGTGTTGCTCTGATGGCGGCGGATCACTTAGAAAACCAAACAACCATAGAATCTGCCGAACGATCATCGAGACAATATGAAAGGATAGTAGAGGAGCTAACTAATAAGTTAAGAGAGCAATTATCAATGGATGAAATAGAAAAAATTGCACACACCATGATGAACATATTTGAGCAGTATCATCATCTCGAGAAAATAAAGAAAAATGGAGAAGGTGAGAAGGGTGCTTGAACACATAAAAAATTTGTTTAAGAAAGAAACAAGAAAAAGAGTTCCAGAACCACCATATGCGATTATTGATTTCACTGAGGAGTCTAGTGAGATAGGGGGTAATAAAAAAGAGATCATACTTGTTGATGGGAGGGGAGTAATATATTACCCGCACATGGATTGCTATATAAATATGCTTAGAGATGCAGGTATCCCTGTAATTGATTTGACGAAGGGGAGAGATATTCCATTAGATAGGTGGGAAAGACATCTTGTGGTAAAATATGATATGGGGGTTATATATAAAGGCTGACCAAGAAAATGGTCAGAATATTCATAACACTCGCTAGATGTCCTGCATGTGCAATTGTTGAGAGAGTTGTCAATTTATTTAATGTCAGCAGACCGCCACACAAACAGATCAGAACGATTTATTACCAGTCCCCACCATCTGAAAAAGTTAGGCACTACATAAGCAGGATCTATACTCGTAAAGAAATTGTTGATGAAGGTCTGGGTCCCCCAATAATAATATTTGATGGTGTTGTAATTAGAAGGAAAAGAGGCAGGCACTACTTAGACCACCCAGAGGAATTAATGGCTATGCTGGAAGAACTTGACAGATACTCAAACTGATTTTTCTGCTGATTTTATTATATCTGACAATGGTCTCAAGATTAATCTTGCGGGAGTATCGCCATAGAATAGAGAATAGCTAACAAGTAGTGAATAAATGATTATATCTTCTTCATTTAAACCTGTTTGTTTAGATAAATCTGCTATCCATTTTCTGAGTTTTATGTCGGTGTGTATGTTTACTATTCGTTCATCGTCATTGATTAATTTTCTTATCAGTTGAGACCTATTCATACCTAATTCTTTCGCAGTTTTATCCAATTTCTCCAGCGTTTTATCATCAACCTTCAACGAGATTACCCTTAACATGGTAATACCGACAAAACAAATATGATGGGGCTAAATTTACTGGAATTAGCCTAAAATTTCTGTTGATTTTAATATTTAAAGGTATTACTACAAAATAAATTATAAATAATGTCGCAAGAAGACCGCCTATCTGTGATGGGTGGATGAATTGCGACACAAAGAGGTCTATGTCCTATATGGGCATAGACGGGGCTGTCGTGAACCAGCCCTTAACCCTGCCTTCGAGCAGGGAAGCCATCGGTCTCTGACCGATGGTAGTTCACATTTAAGGAAAAGGAGGTGAAGAAAAATGCAAATTGGTTTGAAAACAAAAAAGGGAGCATGGGTAAGACTTGGTAATGTTTCAGGAGACCCTATGTTCCCTGGGGGGTATAAAGGATATGTCTACATAAGGGACGCCCCAGATGCATACCCAAAAACTAGCCAGCAAAAGAAGATAGCTGAAGCAGGTAGGAGAATTAGAGAGAAGTGTAAGGGGAAGACAGGTAAGGACTTCACCACATGTAGAACTGAAGTTCTAAGAGAGATTTTTGGCTAAATTTCTTTTTCTACTCTCTCTTTTTCTTAATTTTTTATTTGGTATAGGGTTAATACAAAGATCTTAGATAGGGAGTATAGAGATGGAAGAATTTATTCGTTTCGTTAAAGGAAAATTTATCTGTAGGAGTGACGCAGGTAATGAATTTAGATGTGAATTTAGACCTTTTTCAACAGATTTTTCTAGGTATCATAGGGAATATAAAGAAGGTAGTGAAAAACTAGAAAAAGATTTGAAAAAGAAGAAATTTGATATGTTAATTTTCACTCATACTGATCATGTCAGGGCAACAGGTAAGGAAGCAACATTCATATATTTTAACGATGATAAAAAGCTTTGTACTCTCAGAGGTGGTGTTTTATCTTGTGGTCTAGATTATGGGGGGCCTAAAGGCTATTGGGTTAAATATCCAGAATGAAATATCTAAAATGGGGATTGTTGTAGATGAGCGGTTAGCCAGGACCTCTCCGTGCATATGTTATCAATTGAAGGATATGTGTGATGATCCAGAAAGATGTCCAGATAATTTTCTATGTTTCTCTCATGGTATTATAGGGGCTCTATCAAATTATCAGGATAGAGTATATTGTAAGGATTACCTTATAAGAAAAAGCCCTGGAATTGAACACCGAATTAAAAAATTCAAATTATGGGGCAAAATCGCAGATGTCTGTCTTGAAGAGGACGACTTTCTTGATTGCGTCATCAGAGAGGCTAGGAGATTGAAAAAATACCACTAATTTTATATTTCTAATTCCTATATCTAATTGTGGACTCAATTCTCGAAAAGTGCAGGAGGTTGAGAAAGAGAGGATTTGACGCAAAATACGACCCACTATCCAATGTATGTAAAATCAATTTAGATAAAGACAGACTAACAATTTTTATTTCTGAAAGAGATATTAATATAAGAAGAGGGAGGGAGTAAAAATGGACCCACTATTAATCTCTGCAGGTTTATTCGGTATTTTGATTGTGATTAAAATATTGACATCATTAAACTCAAATTCCTCATTTGTTGGAGAGGTTGTGTCGGGCACACGAAAGATAATAGATGCGTGCTGCGGTTCCCATAGGAGGGATTTTAGATGACCCTACAACTCGTTGTGCTAAATGTGACCGAACGCTGCATGAATAAATGCAAAGGGTGTTTTTACCCAAAAAACCCAATAGACCTAACACAGGATAACCTTGAAAAAATTATAAATACGTTCTCTACTTATAAACCAGATATAACAATCTCTGGTGGCGAACCCTTTCTATACAAGAATTTGCCCAACGCTCTCGAAACCATATCTGAAAAACTGGATAAACCAGGAGTATTCACCTCAGGGATCTATAAATTGATAAATTTCAATCTTGAGAGCATAATAGATAATGTAAAATTTTTTAACCTCAGCATGAAATTTCCCAAATGGAGCCTGAATGATAGGTTCTTTGGCACAAAAGGAATATCGCAAAGTGCTAAGCAATTTATTGAGGATGTAAGAGAGTATAAAATACCGATAAACATACAATTTGCGGTGGATAGGAGGAATATAAAATATTTTGACCTGATGTACAGGTTCGCATTTGAATTTGACTGCGAATTGCACATTATAAGATACCTTCCCTTCGCTGGAGATTACAACTTCGCTCTTAATGATGAAGAATGGGAGGGGTTGGTTAATAAAGTTTATGATAAGGAAGGAATCAGCATCATGTTCCCATCATCAAAAACATATAAAAACTGTGTCGCAGGTTTGACTAGATTATCAATTCATCCAAACGGGGACATCTCTCCCTGTATCTATTTAGCACAGGAGAGGGTTGTCAACCTATTCGATCAGGAGATTTGTGTTGATTGTGACATTCCCGTTACGGAGGGGGTGTGCCATGTGTGTGGGGGGAAAACAACATACCGCAGAGATTTAAATGCCAAAGAGGTTATGAATATCATGTATGGGTGGAGGTCTTGTTTCCCAGATGAATGTTGTATCGCTCAACAATTTATATATCACTAAGACAAAATAATTAATGTAAACTACACCCACTTAAAATGAGTGAAGAAATCTATTTTGAACCTTTCGAGGAGGGGGGCAAGTTGAAATACGATGTTGGCATAAGAGGGAAGGAAGGAGTTACCTTCTCCTCGGAAGAACATGCACATATCTACTTTAAATTGTTGGAAATTGAAAAAAGATTGAAAGAAATAGGAGAAAGGAGGTGATGGATATGGCATTGATTGGTGATGACGACCTAAAAATTGCGGAGGAGTGTTGGTGGGAAGAGGGAGAGTATAAGTGCAAATTCAAGTGGAAGGATACCAAATTTATAGCAGGTATAACAAAAGTCGACAATAAAATTGAGCCTGGAACACTAAAAATTGAGAGTGGAGACGGGATACCGACGGAGGTACATGACAAGGCGTTGGCATTTTTGATGTCTCAAATAGAGGGTTAGAATGGACAAAAGTAAGGCAATTGAAATTGAACCAGGATTGTGGATAAATCCCGAGATGTGTGATGTTGGATGGACAAGGGTTATGACACGGGATAAAGATGGTCAGGAGGTGGAGAAGCTGATACTTGAGATAGTCTGTAAGAAAAAGATACAACATTAATCCAATATATCTTATTCTTTATTACACTTGTAATTTTTATATTCTTTTTTCTAATTAATAATGTATGCAAACAATTCAAACTAAATTAAATCTGGTTTTTAGGAATGAGGACTTCATATTCAAGGACAGGTTTGTATTTCATGAGGAATACGAACCAGACATAATCTACCATAGAGATAGTGAACTAGAGGAAATTGCGAATTTTCTTAGGTCTATCTGTGGGAAAAATGCAAGGAACCTGGACATCTCTGGTCCAACGGGAACTGGTAAAACTCTAACTGTGAGGAAGATTCTGCATGAATTCGGTAAAAGAATTGAAATTGAACAGAATATAAAATGTGTTTATATAAATTGCGTTGATTTTGACAATAAAATTAAAATTATGCGTAGGATAGCATCAAAACTATCAAATAATGGTAGGATCGGGAGAGGTATTGATGATTATCTGAATGTTATTGATAAAAATCTTGATGAAATTGACGGTCTTGTGGTGATATTAGACGAAGTTGACAAAGTACTGAAGAAAGACGGGGACGGGGTATTGTATAGTCTTGCTAACAGAGGCAAGATATCGATAATAAATATCTCGAATGTTGGTGCCTGGAGGAAATATATAACAGATCAGAGAGTATTATCTCGGTTATCCGCAAATCCGCTCCTATTCCACCCCTATACCGAGAACGAACTCTACGATATACTCATGCAGAGGGCTAAACTTGGACTCAGAGAAGGGACATACAGTAAAAAAACGATCAGAGAAATTGCAAGGGAAATTGCATTTTCGAGCGGGGATATGAGAAAGGCACTTGACATGCTAAAACAGGCTGCCGAATTTGCACAAAAAAACAATAAAGTATCGATAGATGCCGAAGCACTCGAATATGTCAAGCAAAGGCAGGAGATAGAGAGTATTGTTGATTATGTTAGGAACTTACCGCCGCCAAAACAAATATTGCTTGGCATAATCTATGAATTCAATAAAAACGGAGAAGAGCCAACTCTTGATGAAATTAGAGACAGATACAACTCACTGGCAAAAAAATCTAGATATTTCAAACCTTTATTAGCCGATAGTATCAGGGTTTACCTTTCAGAATTGTCAACATACGAATTTATAAAATCCAAACCAGGCAAGGGGAGAGGGAGGGGCAAAGGCAGGGAACCATCGACCTATAAATTATTGATGGATATGGATATATTTGAAAATGAGATCTATGATAAATTGAGGGGGTGATAGAAGTGGAGAATCTAAAGAGGTTGGGTGTCGGAAGGTATCTATCAAATAATCTGTGGTTTATTCCTGACTTCTATATATATAATTCCAAAACTGGGGAATTGGGGCTTGCATTCGATGAGAAGATAGTCCCTGAAGCAACAGAATTTGATTTGACACGGGGTAATGAGAAGATCATAAGGAAGTACAGATATTTATGTAGGGAATGCGGGTACAAGTGGTTATCTGGGTTCAATAAAGGAGTTTGTCCTTCTTGCGGTGCTAAATTCAAGATAAATAGGATCAGGGTCCATGGTAAAGTGACATATTATATAGATGATGACCCTGTTGTTGGTCCAATTTGTGATGAAGCAACATATGAAAAGATAAAAAAGCAGATAATGGAAAAATGGAAAATCTCATTGTGAAAAACCCATACAGATATATCAAGGAGTATTACGAAGAGAGGTACCCGTGCCTTGGTGAGAAATTCTTTTCTTATGCGTCGCTAATTGCTATTTCGTCGTGCTTACCAAATTTTGAAAAGCCCGACGGAACGGTAGATTCGCCAAACCTCCATATGATAGTTATAGGCAACTCTGGGGCTGGGAAGACGGAATTGCTAAAAGAGATGACGAAAATTTCATTCAATCCAAAATTTATATCCAAAATAACCGAGTCCAGGCTGGAGAGCAGTTTAATTTCGCTGAGTAGGGGGACGTTACTTGTAAATGACCTCAAGAGGTGTCTCGAAACACCTGGTTTCGAGAAGGTTTACGAATCTGCCGTGGACGGTTTCATATCAAGAGAAACATCCACCTCAACGGTGAAAGGAGAGGTCAGTTTTTCATCGATCGGTGCGGGCGTTATGTCCGATCTAAATTCTAAAAAATTATACGGGGGTTTCTTAATTAGAGTAGTCCCCCTATTTTTAATATATACCCTCGAGGATCAGAAAAAAATCGCCAGAAGGATCTCTGAAGGTTATTATAAAAAGTTAAACAATAAGGTATCCGCCGAGGATATTATAAAATATTATAACTCCCTGATTGATATTCAAACATGTAAAAGTGAGGAACACGAACCGATATCTGGTTTCATCTTTGAGGACAAGGTATCCGATATAATTTTAAATGCGTTTCTGAATACGCTTGATGATGTCGGAGGGGATAATAAATATTATTTCAGGGATTTGAGATACGGATACAGATTCACTGCTAATCATGCATTCCTAAATTATTTTAACCGAAAGATTGAGGATGGTAAAATTGTAACTACTGTTAAAGATGCGAGGATTGGTAGAGAGTTAATGGTTAAAGGCATGAAACGCAGAAATGTTTTATTAACTAAACCGAAGGCGGTTAAAGCATTGGCTGAGATGGATGGATTGGGGAGTGTATAGGATGATTATGCACTTAATTCAAGGAGATTGCTTGAAGGTGTTGCCGAAGTTGCCAGATGAATGTGTGGATTTGATAGTGACTGATCCACCATACAACATATCAAAGAACGATAAGATAGTTAGAAAAGGTGGTAAATTTGGATTTGCGAAGGATATAAATTTAAATTTTGGAGTGTGGGACTTTGGTAAGATTAAACCTGAAGACTATATCCCAGAGTTTGTTAGGTTATTAAAACCGTGTGGTGTTCTGGTTATGTTCTATGACAAGTTATGGTTAGGAGTAATAGGGTTATGGCTGGAGAATGAATTTAAATTTAATGTCAGACATGTTGGCTCATGGATAAAATCGAATCCAACGCCCCAAGCAAGAAAAGTGAAATGGCAAAATGGCGTAGAAAATTTCATAATAGCAACAAAGAACCACGGAACTGGTCATCATTACAATTATAAATTGGGTCAATCTCCTGATTATTTTATTACATCAGTAAATTACGAACATATGCACCCAACACAAAAGCCTTTAGACCTGATTAAGTGGATAATAAACTATTGGAGTTTTAAGGGTGATGTTGTCCTTGATCCTTTCCTTGGCTCTGGTACAACTATGAAAGCGTGTCTTGAGTTGAACAGGAGTTGCATAGGAATTGAGATTGAGCCGAAGTATATCCAAATCACGAAAGAAAGACTTAACTGGGGATCATCACTCAACCCAGATATTGAATGGAAATTTCACACGGAAGATGAAATTTTTGAAAATTCAACAATTTTTAAATATGAAAACCCAAATATGTTAAAATGAGAAAATCGGAAAAGGAGTATCTCTGCTACGGGATAAGAAGTCTAACGGAAGACGGAAAGCATGTGATACTCACAGACTGGGACGATATAGACATAACAACTATAAGAAAATCTCTCGGTGAGCAGATATCCAAAAGGAAACTCTCCGATTTCTTCATTATGAGGAATTCTGATAAAGAGAGACATTATCATGCAATATGCTCTACGAAGATTTCATATGAGGAATATTTGGAAATTTTAGATGAATTATCATCTTATGGATTGGATCCAAAATATTCGCACCAATTAAGGAATTGGTCGGTAAAATCAACAGTCATGATGTTCGCATCGGAGAAGGGTTGTTATGTGATTGATGAAATTCTCGAATCCAAATACAGAAACCATAGAGAGATGTCGCTGGCACACCTATATTTTTTGAAAATTTTATACGGAGTAGATATCAACAGGTATACAAATGTGGACGGATTTACACGTGTGTGGATTGATAGCTATCATACAAGGAAAAATGGCTAAAGATCTTGAGTATATCCTATCAGATAATTTTTGTGAGAAATGTAGAAAGAAGGTTAAAATCCTTGAGCTAGAGCATGGAGTGCGGGTATGTAGCAACTGTGGGTTTAATTTAGAAGTTTTAAGTAAGGAATTTTTAAGGAAATTCTTTGAAAATGGCTAAAGACAAAGACGAGTATGAGGAATTGTGGGATGAGAGGGTGTCCGTGAATGTCGATTTTTCTGAAGTTTATACTCCAGACGATTTTATAAAAAGGATTCATGATCAGTATCCTCTGATAGGCAAAGGGGGCGGACCACACCCACTGGACCACATGATCTATCAGAAAATGCTTGAACTCGGTAGGGGCGAGACCATACAGAAAAACCTGACAGAATGGATCGAAGAAAATATTAATCCCGAGGAGTATATCCCAGACGAACAGGAGGAAGAATTACTGGCTGATGCCAGAGGAGCATACGCCCCACACCTAGAGGAGAAAGTATTAGAAAAGGCAGAGATGCTGGCGGAAAGGAATGTATCAGCAATAACTAAGGATGAAACAGGTGCTATTGAAGAGGATGTTGAACCTGTTGTTGATAGTGTAGTTACACCCGAGAAGATACCAGAAACCGACATAATTAAGCGAGAGAGTGAACTTACTCAGGAAATTGCAAAAGAAACAGAAAGTCCGAGCACTGTTGGGTTGTATAGGAGGTTGGGGGTGTTCAAAGAGGTTTTGAGAGCATTTGAAGTTCCTCGCTCATCTGTCGATGCCGCCAAGTATTTACAAAGCAGAGGGATAAGAACGGATGTATCCGAATCCACTGTTGGGAGGGATATCAGAAGATTTAAACTAACCCTGAAGGGGTACACTACGAGAGTGGGGAATAAGATGATATTGACCGATAAAGGCAAGGAATTGTTGGAAAAACTGGAGAAACTATCGTGAACTACCCTAACCAATCGAATTCATAAGAAAGTGGACCCTGAGAGCCGAGCAAGGACCACCACAATGGTAGCCGTAAGGCTCCTAGGACTTACCCACTAATATAACATAGGAACTAAGACATAAAAATTTAGTTCATTTTTATATTTCTTTTTCTAATTATTATCTATGGATGATGACCAATATATAAAAGTCTGCTCTACTAAAGAAGACTTAATTAAAGAAATTTGCTCAAAACTACCTTCTCTCAGAAGGGAGGATATTATGCAAATTGCGAAATTTTATAATTCTCTCATCCCATGTAAACGATGTGGCAAACCTGTTGGCGAGGCAATACATAGTAGAAGGCAATATTGCCCAGAATGTTCAGAGAAGATTCATAAAAAGAACATTACTGAAGCAGTTAGGCGGTGGAATAGAAGGCATCGCCTCAGATTTATTCATGATAGATATTCTGATTTTTTAATTAATGTCCCCATCGACCATGTGGAAATCTATAAATCAATAGATGAGATTCTGAGGAGTGGGAAAAATTATGGGTATAGCAAACTGCAAATTGTTTCTGCTGGGATAATCTATACAGTCAGGAGATTAAAACTACCCTATACTATCTCCAATATCGCCAAATGGCTGGGTTGTCATAATAAAAAAATTTCAAAATTGTGGTGGGAAATAAAAGATTGTGAACCATTTAGGTCTGCCCATTTGGATTATTTGAGGTGGAAACAGGATGCAAAGAAAAATATTGAAAACGGTTAAGTGCCCAAGACTCGGGAAGCGTGTTAATGTAGAAAAAGTATGTTCAGTTTGCAGATATGTAAACAACCCCTCCCTATCGAAGATAGGAAGGGGCTTTATAGGTCGCAAGACCTAAAGGGTGGTTTACGCACCCTCTGGCATTAGGGAGCGTTGCCCTAATGCCAATGTTAATAGATGCATTGAAA